>ERZ1674249.35-NODE-35-length-22847-cov-8.672429_pt1 | contig 22847 bp, 17 predicted proteins | sample MGYA00581198_ERZ1674249 | MGnify/ENA primary metagenome ERZ1674249 (study PRJEB41354, sample SAMEA4873349) | human saliva metagenome | biome: human-associated habitat [ENVO:00009003]; feature: mouth environment [ENVO:08000002]; material: saliva material...
ACTTCCAGCGCGACGTACCCAGCTCGAAGACCCGCCTTCTGGTGCGCCAGATCCGCGGTATCGAGTACGTCGTCGTGGGCTCCGAAGCTGAGGCCCTTATCCTCGAGAACGCCCTCATCAAGGAACATCAGCCCCGCTACAACATCCTTCTCAAGGACGACAAGACCTATCCCGAGGTCGTCATCCGCCACGAGCCCTTCCCCCGCGTCCGCGTCGAGCGCCGCCCCGCCCACGATGGCTCGGTGCGCTTCGGCCCATACCCCAACGTCGGCATGGCACACGCCGCCGTAGCCATGGTGCGCGACCTCTACCCTATCCGCACCTGCGACCTCGACCTCTCCCCGCACAAGATCGCCCAGGGCAAGTACAAGGTCTGCCTCGAGTACCACATGAAGAAGTGCAAGGCGCCCTGCGTCGGCTACCAGACTGCCGAGGACTACGCGCACAACATCCGCGAGATCACGAGCCTCCTGCGTGGGAACCTCCGTGACGTCATCGACCTCTATCGTGAGGAGATGCTTCGCCTCAGCGAGGAGCTTCGCTTCGAGGAAGCACAGATCTACAAGGAGCGCCTTCAGTACCTCGAGAACTATCAGGTCAAGCACACCGTCGCCCCGCACCACATCCACAACGTCGACGTCTTCAGCTTCGACGAGGACGAAGACGGCGCGACCTACGTGAACTTCATGCACCTCACCCAAGGGATGGTCACGCAGGTCTATACCATCGAGTACCGTAGCCTCATCGAAGGCGAGACGCGCGAGGAGCTCTTCGCCAGCGCCATCACCGAGCTACGCCAGCGCTTCGCCTCACGCGCCAAGGAGCTGATCTTGCCCTTCGACCCCGGGTGGCAGGACGATGCCAGCGTGACGATCACCATCCCCCAGCGTGGCGACAAGAAGAAGCTCCTTGAGCTCTCCGAGCGCAACGTCCGCCAGTACAAGGTCGACAAATACAAGCGTGCCGAGCGGCTCAACCCCGACCAGCGCCTGATGCAGATCGTCACTGAGCTGAAGGACCTCCTGCATCTGGACAAGCTCCCCCTACATATCGAGTGCTTCGACAACTCGAATATCCAAGGCTCCGACCCCGTAGCCGCCTGCGTGGTCTTCAAGCGTGGGCGCCCGTCGAAGAAGGATTATAGGAAGTTCAACATCCGCTCCGTCGAAGGACCCGACGACTACGCCTCCATGCGCGAAGTCGTCACACGCCGCTACCGCCGCCTGAGCGAAGAGGCAGGAGGCGAAGGCCTCCCCGACCTCATCCTCGCCGACGGAGGTAAGGGGCAGATAGGCGCCATACGCGAAGCCCTCGCCGAGCTGGGCCTCACCATCCCCGTAGCGGGGCTGGTGAAGGATGACCGCCACCGCACGGCAGGGCTCCTCTTCGGCACGGACACCCTCGACGAGATCCCCGTGCGTCACCACAGCCCGACCTTCCGTCTCCTCGAGCAGATCCAGGCGGAGGTGCACCGCTTCGCCATCACCTTCCACCGCGACAAGCGCAGTAAGAGCCAGCTCTCCTCGCGCCTCGACTACATCAAGGGCATCGGCCCAAAGACGAAGGACGAGCTCCTCACGGCCTTCCGTAGCGTGCAAGCCATCGGCGCCGCCAGCCTCGACGACCTCACCGCCGTCATCGGTCCCGCCAAGGCCCGCATCATCCACACCGCCTTCCACCCCGAAGGATAACCCACTCATATCCATGCGCTTCCTCATCCAACGCACCCGCTCCGCAGCCGTCCACATCGACGGAATAGCTGTGGCCGAGAGCCACGGTCTCGGTATGCTCATCCTCATCGGTATCTCCCCCGAAGACACCGCAGAGGACATCGAGTACCTCGTGAAGAAGGCCACACAGCTGCGCATCTTCGACGACGAAGACGGGGTGATGAACCGCAGCATCCTCGACGTCGGTGGGGACATCATCGCTGTATCGCAGTTCACCCTCATGGCCGAGACGAAGAAGGGCAACCGCCCATCTTACATCCGTGCCGCTCGCCCTGAGGTCGCCGAGCCCCTCTACCGCGAGGTCATTCGCGCCCTTGAGGAGCGACTCGGTCGTCCCATCGGCACAGGTCGCTTCGGCGCCGATATGCAGGTATCTCTAACGAACGATGGCCCCGTGACCATCTGGATCGACAGCAAGGCACGCGAGTAAACAGCAAAGCGCACCCGCAGGAAAGCGAAGAAAACAGAGGTACGTTCCACGTGGAACACTCACCCGCCCCACCCACACATCACTACACCACACCACCCTATGACCCAGAGAGAGCGACGCCAAGCAGGGCTATACTTCTGCGCCATCGACAGAGAGATCCACGAGGAGCGACTACGAGCACAAGATCTCATCCAGCGCTATAACACCTTGCGCCCCGACCAACACGAAGAAGCCAGCGAAATCATCCGCTCGCTCCTCGGCACAGTGGGCGAACGGTGCCACTTCGTGCCACCCATCTTCTTTGACTACGGATCGAACATCCACATCGGGGACTTCAGCTTCGTCAACAGCAACTTCACCGCGCTTGATGCGGGACGTATCGACATCGGCCGCCACGTCTTCATCGGGCCGAACGTCAGCATCTACACCCCGACCCACCCCCTACTCGCCGAGGAGCGCAACACAGGCTACGAGCAAGGCAAGCCCGTGAAGATCGGTGACAATGTATGGATCGGCGGCTCGGTGACGATCCTCGGAGGCGTCACCATCGGCGAGGGCGCCGTGATCGGAGCAGGTAGCGTCGTCACGCGCGACATCCCTGCAGGCGTCATCGCAGTTGGCAATCCTTGCCGCCCTCTTCGCGAGATCACCGACGCTGATCGCGTGCTCCACGACATTGAGCCCTAAGCATATTATATACGTACGCGCGCGAAAGCGCGAGAGGGCATCGGGTGCGGGTTCCACGTGAAACGCACCCGATGTTTTTCTTTCGCAAAGCGTGGGTGACCGCACTCCCCACGCAAGAAACCCGTATCTTTGCAGCCGAAGAAACCCAACTAAGAAAGGATGCTCAGCGAAGACTTGCTCTACGAAAAGGAAGATGAGATCTACGACAAGGTAGACACCCCCCTCTTTCACCTCATCGGCGAAGCCGCGGACGAACTCGGCGTAGACGCCTACATCGTCGGGGGCTATGTGCGTGACCTCCTCCTCTACCGCCCCTCGAAGGATATCGACATTGTCTCCATCGGGCGCGGTATCGACCTGGCGCAGGCGGTAGCGGGGCGTCTCGGGCGTGGTGCACATATCTCGGTCTTCGCTCGCTTCGGCACGGCACAGGTCAAGCAGGGCGACCTGGAGATCGAATTCGTAGGCGCTCGTCGCGAGAGCTACACACCCGACAGTCGCAAGCCCTTCGTCGAGGACGGCACGCTGGAGGAAGATCAGGAGCGCCGTGACTTCACGGTCAATGCTCTTGCCATCTGCCTCAACGCCGACCGCTTCGGTCAGCTCATCGACCCCTTCGACGGCCTGCACGACATGGAGGCGCTCACCCTGCGCACACCACTCGATCCCGACATCACCTTCAGCGATGACCCGCTGCGCATGATGCGTGCCATACGCTTCGCCTCGCAGCTCGGCTTCTTCATCGACCCCGACACCTTCGCTGCTATCGGGCGAAATGCAGGGCGCATCGAGATCATCTCCGCCGAGCGCATCGCCACGGAGTTCAACAAGATCCTCCTCTCCCCTCGCCCATCCATCGGCCTCGAGCTCTTTGAGAAGACCGGGCTGATGAAGCTCATCTTCCCCGAGCTCCTCGAGCTCAAGGGCGCCGAGACGCGTGACGGCATCGGCCACAAGGACAATCTCACCCACACCTACAAGGTCGTGGACAACATGGCCAAGGCACTCTCCACCGCCCGCCCTGGGCACGAGATGAACCTCTGGCTCCTCTGGGCAGCGCTCCTCCACGACATCGGGAAGCCCCGCACCAAGCGCTTTGACCAGCGCCTCGGCTGGACGTTCCACAACCACAACTTCATCGGCATGAAGATGGTGTCAAAGATCTTCCGCCGCCTCCGCCTTCCGCTTGATCACAAGATGCACTACGTGGAGAAGCTCGTCGATCTGCATATGCGTCCCGCCACCCTCGTCGATGAGGGCGTGACGGACTCCGCTGTGCGCCGTCTGCTCTTCGAGGCGGGAGATGATATCGACGACCTCATGCTTCTCGTCGAAGCCGACATCACGAGCAAGAACCCCCAACGCGTACGCAAGTACCTCGACAACTATAAGGTCGTTCGTCAGAAGCTCGTCGACATCGAAGAGAAGGATCGCATCCGCAACTTCCAGCCCCCCATCTCAGGCCAGCTCATCATGGATACCTTCGCCCTCACGCCTTGCCGCGAGGTCGGGCTCATCAAGGACGCTATCAAGGACGCTATCCTCGACGGTACGATCCCCAACGAATACAAGCCCGCCTACGAATTTATGCTCCGCGAAGCAGCCGCCCTCGGCCTCACTCCAGCGAAGAAATAGGCGCTCCCCTACCCCACTTCACAGAGATACCACTACCCCTTACTTTATGATCTTGTCGTAAAGTAAGGGGCAGTGGTTTATTATCAGTACCTTTGCACCATCAAAAAAGGATAGTCGACCGACTGTCTCGATTGCTTAGAAGAAGGAATATATTTATGATCGTAACAAAGCGCGCCAACGATCCCGTCTGGACGAACATCTATGCTTATGCCCAGCTGCCCGCTGAGCTGCGTAGACTCGACGAGATCGCCCACAACCTCTGGTGGGTATGGACCCCCAAGGCACAGAATCTCTTCCGCCGTATCTCTCCCGAACTCTGGGAGTCGACCGAAGGCAATCCTATCACGCTCACTCGCCTGCTCTCTGCTGAGGAGATGGCAGCCCTCGTCGCTGACAAGGACTTCATGGCGCAGCTGGACGAAGTCTATACCGACTTCCAGGCCTACATAAACGAGCCTGCAGACGCAGTACGTCCCTCCGTCGCCTACTTCAGCATGGAGTACGGTCTGACGAATATCCTCAAGATCTATTCCGGCGGTCTTGGCGTCCTCGCTGGTGACTACCTCAAGGAGGCCAGCGACAGCAACGTCCGCCTCACTGCCGTCGGCTTCCTCTATCGCTACGGCTACTTCACCCAGAGCCTCAGCCCCGAAGGCCAGCAGCAGGCGAACTACGAAGCCCAGGACTTCACTCAGCTTCCCATCGAGCAGATCTTCGAAGAAGACGGACAGACGCCCCTCATCCTCGAGGTGCCCTATGCTGGTCACACCGTATACAGCCATGTATGGAAGGTGAACGTCGGCCGTATCAGCCTCTACCTTCTCGACACTGACATCCCACAGAATAGCGAATGGGATCGCCCCATCACGCACCAGCTCTATGGCGGTGACTGGGAGAACCGCATGAAGCAGGAGTACCTCCTCGGTATCGGTGGCGTGCTCCTCCTCAACCGCCTTGGCATCTCGAAGGACGTCTACCACATGAACGAAGGTCACGCTGCCTTCATGAGCGTACAGCGCCTCCTGGACTACGTCGAGGGCGAAGGTCTTCCCTTCGACGAAGCTCTCGAGCTCGTCCGCGCGTCCTCGATCTACACCTGCCACACGCCCGTCCCCGCTGGTCACGACTACTTCGACGAGGAGCTCCTCGGCAAGTACCTCGGCCACATCCCTGGGCGTCTCGGCATCTCTTGGCACGACTTCATCAGCCTCGGCCGTGAGAATCCCGAGAGCAACGAGAAGTTCTCCATGAGCGTCTTTGCACTGAATACCTGTCAGGAAGCCAACGGTGTGAGCCTACTGCACGGTCGCGTCTCGCAGGAGATGTTCGCTCCCGTATGGAAGGGCTTCTTCCCCGAAGAGCTGCACGTCGGCTACGTCACCAACGGCGTCCACCTGCCTACATGGGCCTCTGCCGAGTGGCAGGAGCTCTACACGAAGCACTTCGGCAAGGACTTCATCAAGAAGCAGACCGAGGAAGCTACCTGGGCGAAGATCCAGCAGCTCCCCAACGAGACGATCTGGGAGACACACCAGGCTATCAAGCTCCGTCTCATCGAGTATATCCGCTCCTTCTACGGCGAGAAGTGGATCCGCAACAGCGGCAACCCCGAGACGACGGTATCCATCCTCGAAGGCATCAACCCCAACGCTCTGCTCATCGGCTTCGGTCGTCGCTTCGCTACCTACAAGCGTGCGCACCTCCTCTTCACCGACCTCGAGCGTCTGGAGCGTATCGTCAACAACCCCAAGTACCCCGTACAGTTCCTCTTCACAGGTAAGGCACACCCCGCCGATGGCGGTGGTCAGGGCCTCATCAAGCACATCCTCGAGATCAGCCGCCTGCCCCAGTTCCTCGGGAAGATCATCTTCCTCGAGAACTACGATATGCGCCTTGCCAGCAAGCTCATCGCTGGCGTAGATATCTGGATGAATACCCCTACTCGTCCTCTCGAAGCCTCGGGTACCTCAGGCGAAAAGGCCGAGATGAATGGTGTCCTCAACCTCTCCGTCCTCGACGGGTGGTGGTACGAAGGCTATCGCAAGGGTGCTGGTTGGGCGCTCACCGACAAGCGCACCTTCGCTGATCAGTCGCTGCAGGACAAGCTCGACGCCACGACGATCTACGACCTTCTCGAGAAGGAGATCGTACCCCTCTACTTCCAGCGCGACGGCAAGCCCTACTCCGATGGTTGGGCACAGACGATGAAGAACTCGATGAACTTCATTGCTCCTCACTACACTATGCGCCGTATGATGGACGATTACTACGAGCGCTTCTACACGAAGCTCGCTGAGCGCTCAGCTCGCCTGCACGCTGACTCGAACCGTATCGCCCGCGAACTCACCGAGTGGAAGCGCGCTACCGCCGAGGCTTGGGATAGCATGCAGGTCGTCTCTGTCGAGTGCTCCGAGAGCGCAGCATATATGTCCAACGAGCGCCACACAGGCGACGAAGAGACCGTACGCCTTGTCCTTGACAAGGGTGCACTCACCTCGGATCTCGAGGTCGAGCTCGTTGATGCACGCGAAGATGCTCAGGGTCGCCTCCGCTTCGTAGCGAAGACCGCCCTGACACTCGTCGAGCGCAATGGCTCACGTGAGGTCTACGAGCTCCGCTTCAAGCAGGCTCGTCCTGGGCACTACAAGCGCGCTCTGCGTATCGTGCCTTCGCACCCCGAGCTCCCACATCGTATGGACTTCGCGCTCGTGCGCTGGGTAGCCCTTCAGTAAGGGTCTCCCCTACCCCATCACTTTATACGGCTCTTGTAGCTCACTACGCTCCGCACATCTACGAGGAGCAAGCTACCCCTTCTTGAGGAAAAATCCCCACCCAATACAAGTACTCCCCTACTCCAGCGGTGCGATTCTTGCGAAGCAGCAGGAGATAAACTTCGTCCACGTCGGTAGTCTTATCGTCCACGTACGTGGATCTTTGGATTTAGGCACGTAGATGATAGGACTACGCACATAGCCGACCAAAGAGCACAAAAGGTGCCGCCCTTTCTTTCCGCTCCGCCGTACTTTTGCCTCAGGAAGAGCAGAGAGCTTCTCCTATCAGTAAGACAAGTACCCTAATACACGACACGACGATGGCAAAGTACACAATGAGGCAAGTTCCTCAAGGCCTTGGGAAGCATCCCAGCCAGCATCCTCGCCTAATCAGCGAAGGACGACTCAGCACCGAGGACCTCTCCGAGCGTATGGCCGAGGGCTGTACCTTCTCACGCGCCGAGATTGAAGGCGTACTCCAGCTCCTCGGCGAAGAGCTCGCTAAGAGGCTCGCAGACGGCTATATCGTACATATCGATGGCGTGGGGAGCTTCCGCCCCAAGCTCGGCTACCGCAAGGACGTTGCTCCCCCCGAAGGCGAAGAGACCGCGACACGCAATGCCGCCAGCCTGGAGCTCGCCGATGTACGCTTCCACGCTGACTACAGACTCGTACAGCGCACCCGTAGGGTCTGCAGGCTCCAGCGCGCCCCGCATCGCAGCTACACGCGCCCTCGAGAGGGTCGTGAGCGGCGCCTTAGCCAGCTCCTCAGCTATCTACGCACCCACCACGTCCTCGCCCGTAGCGAATATGTGAAGCTCACGGGGCTCTCCCCGACGGCCGCCACAGCAGAGCTAAAGACCTTTGTCACAGCGGGTCATATCCTGCGAAAGGGCATCGCTTCGCACTCGACCTACCGCCTACCCAAGTCTTCAGAAAACGAGTAACTTTACCCCAGAGAAAGGACATCATCCCTCCGTATTAACTCACACAAATACAGGCTATCCACCATGCGTAATTACCTCTATATCATCCTATTCCTTCTGCTTAGAACGGGCTCCATTGCTGCCCAAGAATCCGTCACTACAATCTCCTTCCACGTAGGCGATAGCCTCACCATAGGACTGCCACATGAGCCGGGCGAAGGGTACCAAACTATGGGTTGGAATCGAGGAGACATGAAGATCCCAGCCTTCGCAAAAGGCAAGCTCAAGAAGCGCATCATCCCAGCAAAGAAGGACTTCTTCGGAGATCCCATCGGTCAACCACAGATCATATATTTCCTAAGCCTGCCACAATTCCCAAAGGACAGCCTCATCGTTTATCCCGAGCATGCCATACAAAAGGGGGAAATTATAACGGCTCCCATAGAGCACAAAACGCTCTATCCTGAAGCTGTAGAGCTACTCCAAGAGGACTATATACCCGCACTTATCAAGGCAGGTTGCCTAACCTATACGGATGACGCTATCAAGGCGTACGCTGAATCTACGGGAAGCCCAGAGCAGCTGGCGGATGCGACAAGCAATCCCTTCGAGTATCAGAGACAGCGAGCAACCTTACTGGAGAAGCTGAAAGCAGCCGTCGAGAAGTTCGATCTCAATCGGGTCTACTACGTGCGACACAAGCTCCACACCAAGGGATACGACTTCACACGCTCGGGCTATCCTTGGGATGAGCGCCTTGGCTATGCATTACCCTTCCTCGCCACAAAGGGAGATCTACCGATCCACCCCTTCCTAGCATATAAGAAGAAAGTTCCCTTCATCAGCGTCCCCGCTGACCGAGCAGAGAGCTTTGAGAAGCGCAAGAATACACTGGGATTAGATCTGCAGACCTTCTATATAAGGGCATATATTCGTATAGCCCCTGGGCAGAAGTACGAAGAAGATGGTAGCCGTCTCTACAAGATGGAGGTAGATTACCTTGGCCTTGACGCCTACGAATTCCCCCACTGCGCCTACTACCACATAGGCTCCGGTAAGGCGGAGTAAGGGTCATTCTAAGCACCACAAAAATCATTGCCCCGAGGCCTCTATCTGAGTACCTCGGGGCAATGTATTTATAGATGTGGGGATGCCTTACTTCTTCATCAGACGGCCCTTCTCACCGAAGAGCGCAAAGTCCAGATAAGGATTGAGGCGGATGCAGTAGATGACGGCAAGCGATGGCAAGAGAGTCATCACTGTGCCACCCATCAGGATGAACAGCTCCGTAGAAAGGCGCAGTGTAGAGCTAATACCCGCTAAGAAGTTATTCATCCCTGGGAAGGCGGGGATGAAGAAGTAATGCACAAAATAGATGGGGAGTGACCACTGTCCCAGCGTCACAAGCCAGCGACCGATACGCCCTTCTCGCTCTGTCACTTCGTGCATCACATAGACCATCAGGACGAAGAACGATACTGCCATCAGTCGGTGCATATGCAGTAAGCCGCCGTACTCCAGATAAGACTTCCACTCAGCATGTTTGCTCAGGTAGACCACACTACAGACAAAGAGGAGGAAGGCCACGGCAATGACGGACTTTGAGCGCAACTTCTCCAGCAGATCCAGTCGCCCAACAAGCCATCCACAGACCAAGAAAGGATAGAAGCACGCTGCCAAATCCTTGAGCGTAAGCCAGGTTCTCACAGCTGGCACCGATGATGGGATGGTCAGAGTAGAGAGTGCATAGTACACACCGAGCATACAGAGCACATGGAGCACAACCTCCAGCACACGATTCTCGGCCTGCTTGAAGCATCGTAGTACGAAGCCGAGGAGCGTATTCTGACACATGAAGATCAGCATCAGATTGAAGAGTGTGAAGGTAAACCAATAATGATTACCCAAGAGCCCCGCATAGTTCACCGATCCCATCGTCCACAGGGCATAGAACGTGTACCAAAGGAAAGCCGGTAAGATCAGACGTATGAACTTATCGCTAAGAAATTTCGTGAGCGAAGAGAGACTATCGACTCTACGCTGCGCGAAGTACCCAGCCGTCATAATGAAGAGCGGCATATGTACCACGTAGATAAATGTATGCAGGAAGGTCTGCGTCGAGATCGTCCCTGGATCGGAGAAGGACCCTACATGCCCCAGGATCACCAGCAGTATGGCAAAGCCCTTGAGCGCATCAAGCGATAGTAATCGTTTCTTACCCATGTAGCCAATTAATGTGAAGTAGTTGTGGTACACAAAGGTACAATAAAGAGAGGTATATCCTCCAGCTGTCTCTCGCTGATATATCAGAGATGCAAATACTTATTCTGTATCCCTTTATGATGTATCTGCAGCTGCAACCAATACTACTGCCACATAGCTTATTGCTATATTTGTCTAACAAATTCATATCCACCATAAATACATAGCTGCATGGAAAGACCTATACCCCAGTTAACACAAGAAGAGTTTGCGGAATTTGGTCGCCTAACCCTCTCCGAAGGACTCACACAAGACGAAGCCCTCAAACGTATCTTGGATCAGCGAACCTCTGTCAATCCCAATGAATACATCTACGGCACCCTCCAAGCACGAGCAAAGATTAAGGTAAGCCCCGAACTTGATCGATGCATCCGTAGTACAGTGCACCGCTTGATGCAAAATGACCCACGAGCTAAGGATCCGGGGTTACTTCTTGGGAAGATCCAGTGTGGGAAGACCAATGCTTTCGTGAATATCATGGCGCTATCCTTTGACCGAGGTATAGATATCTGTGTTGTCTTCACAAAGGGTGTGAACTCCCTCTCCACACAAACCAAGGAGCGCATGATGAGTGACTTCCGTCACTTCAAGGAGAGTAGCGACCTCCACCAGCCCGCTACAATATATATCTATGATATCAGTGAGCTCCATCGCCATGGCTTCCCTCAGGCCCAGTTCTCTCGTCGCACTGGGACTAAGCTCGTAATCATCTGCAAGAAGGAGGCAAAGAATCTCGAGCATCTAACCAACCTCTTCGAAGAAAAGAGCCCACATCTCTTGGATCGTAAAGTCCTCATCATTGATGATGAGGCCGACTTTGCCAGCCGTAACTATCGTAAGCTATATGGCGAAGTCTCCCTAGCAAGTATATCCGAGCAGATTGATGACTTCTCCAAGCTACCCACATATAGCCGCTATCTGCAAGTCACAGCCACACCTTACTCACTCTTCCTCCAGCCTGATGGGATGATCGAGCTCAGTAATGGTGGGCACGCTCAGCCTTGGCGTCCTCGTTTCACGAGTATCGTCCCCGTGCACGACCGCTATATCGGTGGACAGCAGTACTTCGTCGAGTCTCGAGATGAAGCATCTATGTACTCACACCTCTTTCACCCCATCTCTGAAAAGTGTATCGAAGTACTAGGTCGGCGAAATAAACACTACCTCAGCCGTGGTACAGAATCAAAGAATATCGAGGACCTCACCGATGCAGTCACCAGCTACTTCATCGGTACAGCCATCCGAAGCATCCAGGAGGAAGAGCTGGGACGTGCCTATCAATCCAGTGCCCTTATCCACTGTGATATCGCTCAAAAGGCTCACAAATGGCAGAGCGAACTAATCGCATCTGTCGTCAATGGGGTATGTCGCGCCATCTGCTCACGACCTCAAGATGAACGTATGGATATGTTGATTCGTGAGCTTTACCATGACTTCGAGCAATCAAATAAGAAAGCTCGCACCCAGGGACTCATCGATGTCAAGCTCCCACCTCGTACGGCTGTCATCAAGCGCATGCAACAAATATTCGAGCGTGAGGACTACCGAATATACGTGGTGAACTCCCAAAACGATGTCCCGAATATGCTCGACGATAGCGGACAGCTCAAGCTCTCATGCACAGCAAACATCTTTATCGGGGGCAGTATCCTAGACCGAGGAATCACAATTGGGAAGATGATATGCTTCTTCTATGGGCGTGATCCAAAGAAATTCCAAATGGATACGGTCTTACAACATGCTCGCATGTTTGGCGCTCGGGATAAGGAGGATATGGCTGTCACTCGCTTCCATACTACCCCTGCTATTTACCAGGTCTTTTCTCATATGAATGAGATTGATGACCAGCTTCGTGAGACACTCATCAGCTGGGAAGCAGAGAGTGGTGATGCACCCCTGGAAGCCATATTTGTAGGATACGACAAGGTTATCAAACCCTGTGCATCACAGAAGATTAAAGTTGCTGACACCCTTGTCCTAAAGAGCCACTACCGCCTCTATCCGCGTGGCTTCCAAGTGGGCTACAAGACCAATATCGGGCGCACCATCCTGCGCATCGACCAACTCCTGAAGGAAAACTTCAAACCCATAGGGAAGAAGGATTTTGGCATGCTACCCAAGGATGTTGCTCTTGAGATTATTGACCTCATCCGTAGTACCTATCTCTATGAAGATGACGAAAGCCTCCCATATCTATGGAATGAGCAGGATATGAAGGGAGCCATCGAATATGCCTCCAGCCAATCAGGTGAAGACTACATATACTGCCTATATCGCAAGGATCGTAATATTGCTCGCTATCGAGAAAATGGAAACTTCACCGATGCTCCTGATACGGGTTCTATAGACCTCAAGCCTTCGCGCGAATTAGCGGAGCGTGTCCCCGTGCTCATGCTCCTCCGCCAGAATGGTGGTAAGGATCAGGGATGGAATGGCTGCCCCTTCTATTGGCCCGTACTCGTCTTACCACGAGAGCTAACGCCAGTTATCTTTACCTATGGAGCAAAGGAAGCTAAGCTCCTTCCACAGCGAGAGCAAGTGTACGAACAAGACTTGATGAAGGGAGTCAAGGAGAAGATCAAAGAAGATGAGATCCTACGCCTCACGCTTAACTCAGAGATTTTCTATGATATCATCCTTGGAGAGAAGAATGTCGAGTGTCGTGAAATTACAGAGAATACAGCTAGTCGCTACCTCATTGCAGACCCCGAGAATAGCTTTGGATACAAACTCCTTGACGGTATTGCTCCCGAGCAAGTCAAGGCTGGTATATTTGATCAAGTAGATGATCAATTCCCCTTCGATATCAAGCCCTACCGCTACCTGCTCTTCCGCAACTCTCGAGATAGCAGTGGTAGCCTCCTCCTCGTTGAGCTGGATGAGTCAACGCCCTACCACTTCGAATATGAGACAGTACTCGAAGAAGATATCCTGCTACACCCCGACTTCCGAGAAGTAGAGCAGGTCGACGAGCTAAGAAGGTGGGCGATTTGCTACCATATCAAGCGAGTTGTCTCTACCCTACTCACCAAGGCGGATGAAGGGCAACTCAATAGATACAGAGAGCAACTCGAGGAAGATGGCTGGGTATATGAAGAGGATGATGAGCAAGGAGAAATTGAAGTCCCAAATACTCAGGTAAGCCTCCCTACTGGTCGTTCTTCCAAAGATCAGAAGCCTAAGGGGACTCGCAAGTCACACTTCCGCTTCAGTATGGTAGGCATTGAGCCAGGTGAATACCTCACCTTTGTCCCAACAGGTACTCAGGTACTCGTCGTTGATGACAGCACCATTGGCTATATGGGTGATGACTACAAGCTCTCAAGCTTCGCTGGTAAGTATATGCCCAGCGAGCTTCGTAATCCATCGGATGTCTACCAGGGGGTACGATACTTCGCCTATAAGGGTAAGCTCCTCTGTGACCTCCGTGCTGAGGCTGAGAAAAAGGCTGGACGGAAGTAACTTCGACCCGCATACCTACCAAAAGAAAGACTTTAGGGGGTACAGCGCAAATCTGTGCTGTACCCCCTAAGCTTCTTTATACCAATTATGAGAGGTACAACAGATCCGTGCTGGTCTTTTTTCTTGCTTAGGGAGGTGACAACTTACCCGCTTTATATAAGTACGCTGGCGCTCGGTCTTACTTTCTTTGTACCTTTGCGTAAAATGGTAAAATAGAGATAGTGTATGAAGCTGTATTTTATTGGTATCGGTGGCATAGGTATGAGCGCTCTCGTGCGCTACTTCCTCAGCAAGGGAGATAGCGTAGCAGGGTATGACTTGACACCTTCGCCCCTCACACACGCCTTGAGCGAAGAGGGTGCTACCATCCACTACGAAGACGATCCCGAGCTAATCCCCGAGCCCTTCCGCACAAAGGATACTCTCGTCGTCTTCACTCCAGCCGTTCCCCACGACCACCACGAGCTGGCTTTCTTCCGCGCACAGGGCAACCGTGTGATGAAGCGTGCTGAGCTCCTCGGCGAACTGACCCGCCGTGAGCGCGGACTCTGCGTCGCTGGTACCCACGGCAAGACGACGACCTCTACCCTACTGGCGCACCTCCTGCGCTCGAGCCACGTCGACTGCCACGCCTTCCTCGGCGGTATCTCGAATAATTACCAGACCAACTGCCTCATCTCCGACCACAGCGACTATGCCGTGATCGAAGCCGATGAGTTCGACCGCTCCTTCCACCATCTCTCTCCATACATCGCGGTGATCACCTCCGCAGACCCCGACCACCTCGACATCTACCATACGCCCGAGGCCTATCGGGAGAGCTTCGAGCACTTCACCTCGCTCGTCAGCGCAGAGGGTGCTCTGGTGATGAAGAAGGGTATCCCCGTGACGCCCCGCCTCAAGGAAGGTACGCGACTCTTCACCTACACCACCAGTGCCGATGATGCGGACTTCCGTGCCGACGGCATTGAGATCCGTGATGGGCATCTCTTCTTCGACTGGCACTATCCCGCTATCGAAGGGCGTCCTGCTGGTACGCTCCACGTCGAGCTTGGTGTACCCCTCCTCATCAATGTGGAGAATGCCGTAGCAGCTATGGCCGTAGCTTACCTCTGTGGAGCTTCCCTCGAGGAGCTAGCCGCAGGTGTAGCCTCCTTCCGTGGGGTCTATCGCCGCTTCGACCGCCTCATCGATGATCCCCGCTGCGTACTCATCGATGACTACGCCCACCACCCCAATGAGCTTGATCCCAGCATCCGCTCGGTGCGTGAGCTCTATCCCGACCGCAAGATCCTCGGCATCTTCCAGCCACACCTCTATAGCCGTACGCAGGACTTCTATCGGGAGTTCGCCGCGAGCCTTGACCAGCTCGACGAAGTCATCCTTCTCGATATCTATCCCGCTCGTGAGCTCCCCATCCCAGGCGTCACTTCGCAAATGATCGCCGACGTGATGAAGCATAAGGATGTGCTTGTCCTGCCCAAGGAAGGCCTGCTCCCCGAGCTCAAGAAGCGTCAGAAGCTCCCCGAAGTCATCCTGATGGTCGGCGCTGGAGATATTGACCGCCTGGTGCCCCAGGTAGCAGATGAGATCCGCCGCAGGCTATGAAGAATAGAGCCTTCGTACGCAACCTATTCCTGCTCCTCCTGTCAGTCGCACTGATAGGAGGTATCGCGTACCTACTCATCCGCTCCCCACGCGTCACCTCCACCGACCGCTGCGAAGCTGTCACCGTCGAGGTAAAGACCGAGGCGGGTGGCGAACCGCTCTTCCTCACCGGTGACCGCATCACCGATGAGCTCGCCCGCCGTGGTATCCAGCTACGTGGGAAGCGCCTTGACTCCATCGACCTCAGAAAGATCGAGCGCACCCTGCTCAGCATGCCTATCTACAAGCGTGCTGAGGCCTTCATCGCCCCCTCATCCTCCTCCGTGCAGATCCGCCTGACGGAGAAGCACCCCCTCTACATCGTGCAGGAAGCCTCGGGTAAGAGTTACTACGTCACGCAGGGTAAGGGTACCATCACGGTGAACCCCACCTTCGCAGCTTATCTCCCCATCGTCAGCGGTGCTGTAGACCTCAAGATGGCTACGGGTCCCGTCTACGACCTCATGGCCGCCCTGCGCGAAGACCCCTACTTCACCGACTACTTCGGGCAGGTCTACGTCGACGAGACTGATGGTATCGTACTCATCCCACGCATCGGCACGACGCGCGTCATTATGGGTCGCGAGTCGAACTGGAGTGAGAAGCTCCGTAAGTGGCGCATCTTCGCTGAGAGCGTGCTCCCCAAGCGCGGGATGAATGCCTTCAGCTACGTCAACCTTGACTACGGCACGCAGATCATCGCACGCAGCCGCTATGCCCCCGAGGGCGAGACCTTTGACGAAGAAGGCGAAGTCGTCGCTGCACCAACACCAGCGCCTGCACCTGCACCCGCTCCCTCCCCCAAGCCTGCGTCAGCAGTCTCTGCGGCTCCCGCTCCGAAGAAGCCTGCCGCCACGGAGAAGCCCCGCGAGAAGGCTAAGGAAGCCCCTAAGGACAAGCCCAAGGATAAGCCTGCAAGCAAGCCGGGCGACAAGGCAAAGACCGATAAGAAAGAGCCGAAGAAGGACCCCAAGAAGGATCCTAAGAAGCCCGCTCCTCAGCAAGCCCCCACCCCCAAGAAACCCAATAAGCCCGCCGAGAAGGGCAAACCTAACAAGCCACAGAAGAAATGAACGATCGTAGGGATAGCATATACGCCGTCATCAACATAGGCAGCACCTCCCTCTCTGGGATGCTCGCCACGAAGTCCCCACAGGGACGCGTCGTGCCCATCGCCGCCCACCGTGTCCCCACGGCAGGCTGCGTGCGCCAAGGCTCTATACACAACATCGAGGAGGCTGCCAAGCGTATCTTTTTGCTCCTCGATAAGCTTAGCACCGCCCTACCCGAGGAGGCTCAGATCTCCGGCGTGTATGTAGGGCTGGAGTGCCGCTCCATGCGCTCCGAGCGCTATGACTCCTTCATCGACCTCGGTGAAGAAGGTAGCGTCGTCACCCCCGAGCACCTACTCACCCTCAAGGACCAGGTCAGTGATGCCAGCTATCCCGGCATGACGATCCTCTCCATCACCGAGCCCCGCTACCGCTGCGATGGCAAGCGTGAGTCTAACCCCAGAGGTGTGCGTTGCCGCCGTCTGGAGGCCCAGTATCTGCTCATCGTAGCCCGCCAGAACATCATCATCAACGTCCGCGAGACCATCGAAGATCGCTTGGGTCTACGCCTCTTGGGTATCCTCCCCACGCCTATCGCTGAGGCTGCTGCCACGATGACGATCGAGGAGATGGCCCTCGGCTGTGCCTACGTCAACATCGGCGGTGGTACGACCTCAATCGCGATCTATCAGGAGCGCTTCCCCGTCGCACTCTACGTCCTGCCTCTGGGTGGGAACAATGTGACGCGCGACCTCACACAGCTTTCTGTACCCCTCCTCGAGGCCGACGCTGAGAAGCTGAAGATCGAGCGAGGCTCGATGAACCTCTCCGTATCTCGCACCCAAGAGATCGAGGCTAAGTCGGCTGATGGTAGTACCACCAAGCGCTTCAGCCAGCTCGAGGTGAACCGCTACATCAGCGCACGTATCCTCGAGATCCTGAGCAACGTGGTGAGCATCATCCACGAAGCAGGCTGCAGCGAGAGCATCCCCAAGGGCTTCGTCTTCGCTGGTGGCGTGACGAAGACCGACCACTTCTTCGAGACGCTGCGCAAGCTCTCTCCCGAGTACCGCGAAGTCTCCCTACGCCGAGACATCTATGAAGACGTCTCTCAGAAAGACCTCCTCTCAGAGTATATCACCGAGATCGCTCTCGCAGCTCAGGCCACCGAGCCTGGCGTAAGCTACGAGCTCCGCCCCCTTGAGTCCCTCCTGCAGGAGCAGCCCGAGGTGCGTAGCAGCGAGACTACTGAGCCCGCAGAAGAGCCCAAGGAGGCCGAGGAAGAGTCCTACACCTACACGACCATCAGCGAAGCTCAGCGCGTCCCTCTCGACGATGATGAAGATGATTACTTCGACTACAGCGAAGAGGAGGAGGACGAAGAGGAGGAGGACACCAAGCGCGAGACGAAGCGCGAGCGCAAGGAGAAGAAGTCGTGGAGCCTCAATTCCTTCATAAACAGCATCAACGGGCTCTTCGGCGCGAATGATGGTGGTGATGATTTTTAGCCCATACCTTTAGATAAGATAGATACAATGGAACGAGGTAACATTGAATTCGAATACTCTGAGAGTGAGATCAAGCAGCTCATCAAGGTCGTGGGCGTAGGAGGTGGTGGCGGTAATGCTGTCACGAAGATGTACACCAGCGGCTCTGTCCCTGGTGTGTCCTTCCTCCTATGTAATACCGATAAGCAGGCACTTGACCATAGCCCCGTAGAGGATAAGATCATGATTGGCCCTACGGTCACTAAGGGTCTCGGTGCTGGAGCTAAGCCTCAGCGTGCCAAAGATGCAGCCGAAGAGAGCAAGGATCAGATACGTGTCGCTCTCACCGAAGGAGAGACGCGTATGGTCTTCATCACGGCTGGTATGGGTGGTGGTACGGGTACGGGTGCAGCCCCTGTCATCGGCAAGATCGCCATGGAGGCGGGTCTGCTGACCATCGGTATCGTCACGATCCCCTTCCTCTTTGAGGGGACGGCGAAGATCCTCCAAGCCCTCGAAGGGGTCAAGCAGATGCGCGAGAGTGTAGACGCTCTCCTCGTCATCAATAACCAGCGCCTCATCGAGGTGTACAAGAACTTCACCGTATCCGAAGCCTTCGCCAAGGCCGACGATACGCTGAGTAATGCCGCTCGTGGTATCTCCGAGCTGGTGAATATCGCAGGGGAAGTGAACCTCGACTTTGCCGACGTCGATACCGTCCTGCGTGGTGGTGGTGTGGCCGTCATCAATACCGGCTATGCTGAAGGCGAAGATCGTATGACTCTGGCTATCCAAGAGGCGCTGAACTCCCCCCTCTTGAATAACAACAACATCAGCAAGGCCCGCCAGCTCCTCATCAACGTCTACTATGACGATAAAGCTCCGCTGACGGTCGACGAATTTAGTCAGATCCACGAGTTCACCAGCGAGTTCTCCGACGAGGTGAATACCATCCATGGTATCTCTCGTAAGGAGGGGCTTGGCACCAAGCTCGGTGTCACCATCCTTGCCTCGGGCTTTGGCTTCGACGAAGATATCTTCATCCCCAAGACCGTAAAGAAGCGCGATCCGCTCACTAAGATCAACGAAGATAAGGAGCGCGACGAGCAGCACCGTCTCATCGAGCGTATCTACGGGGAGCATGCTACCAAGCGCACGAAGGCCGAGCCTGTCGCCCTGAGCATCAATGAGCTTGATGACGAAGAGCTCATCATCATCCTCGAGGAGACGCCTTCCTTCCGCCGAGATCACCGCATCTTCGAGAGCAAGCGCGTCGATAAGAGTAGCAATAGAGCGATCCGTATCAACAACTATGGTACGGCCAGCCAGAGCGCTCGTGAGCGTAGCACGCTGTCGGCCTTCGACCTGCATACACCCCGCCCCGAGCCTTCGCAGTACACGACGAGCTCGACGACCTTCACCACCTCTGTGGCATCACGTCCAGAGCCCGTAGAAGAGGCCACTCAGCCCGAAGAAGAGAAGACCGAGGAGACGCCTGAGAACGTCATCCGCTTCTCTGGATTCTAAACTCTATCCTATACTCCCCACTCTACTTATGATTATAGCTGTTGACTTCGACGGCACGATCGTGCGTCACCGTTATCCCAAGATCGGCGAGGAAATCCCCTTTGCCACCCAGACCCTCGCGATGCTGATCCGTGATGGGCATCGTCTCATCCTCTGGACCGTCCGTGAGGGCGCTCTGCTGGACGAAGCCGTCGAGTGGTGCCGCCAGCGTGGCGTGGAGTTCTACGCTATCAATAGAGACTTCCCCGAGGAAGATGCTACGGGGTCGGGCTTCTCGCGCAAGCTCAAGGCCGATCTCTTCCTCGATGACCGCAGCTTCGGTGGGCTGCCCGACTGGGGTACGATCTACCACCGCATTCAGGCCGGTAAGGCTCTCGACGGCGAGTGGCACCGACTGGGTCTCTACGAAGAGGAGGAGGAGAAGCGTGGCTTCTTCTCGCGTCTCTTCTCGCGTGACTAAGCCGCACCGCACCTACATACTACACATTAGCCATAGATCTATCATGCATCTACGCCCTCTCTTCACCCTTGCCGCTGCGCTCTTGCTCCTCACAGCGTGCAGTGGGGACTCCTCTGGCACTAAGACGAGCCAAGAGGACGCACCTCCCGTACAGACTACAGATACGACACTCGTCGGGAAGCGCCTACACCTGCGCTTCCCTGAGAACGTCTCTACCGTCGAGTACCTATCGCATAAGCACCTCTTCTGGAAGAGTAAGGACTCCGTCCACGGTAGCAAGGAAGGCGAAGACAACTACAGCGTCATACGTATCGGCAAGAGTGTCTTCTTCGTCAACTGGGTCGAGGCCGATGGCACGACCGTGAGCCAGGTCCTTGACCTCGATGAGCGCACCTGTCAGGCCTTCATCACCTCGAATGTCTACTCGCGCAACCAAGCCTCGCGTAGTACCTCCGTCCTCTCTGGCACCATCGAGAAGATCGAGGATGCCAATCACCTGCTCTTAGACTAATTCCCCACGGGGGCCTTTGCTGTCCAAAGCCTATGTCCAGCCCCTACCGCATCGATGAGCGAAGCATCACAGAGCACCTTCTGGAGCTTGCTCAGCGGGGCAATCAGCCCTTTACCCAGCGGCTACATCCCGATATAGCAGGCGTACTCGGTGTACGTCTGCCCGATCTACGTGCGCTCGCTCGGCGTATCGTACGTAGTGGCAGCTGGCCTGCTTACCTCGAGGAAGCTGAACGCGAAGAGCGCCCCAGAGAGGAGGACTTCATGGAGGCACGTACCCTGCAGGGCCTCGTCCTCGGTATGCTCCCTGTGAGTGACTTCTCCGACTACCTCACCCACCTCTCGCGCTGGGTGCGGGTCATCCACTCCTGGTCGGTCTGCGACTCCTTCAGCCTCCCCCAGCCGAAGAAGCTCCTCCGTGAGCATGGCCCCGAACTCTGGGCGTTCTTCCTCCCTTACCTCCAGCATAGCGGGGAGTATGAGGTGCGCTTCGGCATCGTCGCCCTCATGCAGTACTTCATCGACGATGAGCATATAGACGAACTACTACGTCATTACCTCGCCGTGAGCCATGAGGGCTACTACGTGCGTATGGCGCTGGCGTGGGCTATAGCTGAGTGCTACACCTTCTACCCCACCGAGACCCACCCTTACCTCGCTGAGAAGCGCTTCCAGCCGTGGGTGCACAACAAGGCCATCCAAAAGATCTGCGAGTCGCGCCGCATCGATCCCGACACCAAGACCCTACTCAAGGCCCTGCGCATAAAGGCCTCGAAATAGCCCCCTTCAGCGAAGGCGTAGAGATTCCTACGATTCTCTATCTTTGGAGTAGCAATACTCACTACCTAACTCCGACGAACCTATGAATAGTAAGCTCCTTATAGGGGGACTTGCTCTCTTCCTCCTTCTCCCCAACTTGGGCTGTGAGAAGAGCGCAAAGCAAGCCCTACCTACCTCACAAAGAGAAGCAAAGAGAGGGCATCTATCCAGCTTGGAGAACTTCTCCGAAAGCGAGCTCAGCGCTTTCACCGCCACGTATGACCCCACCGATCCTAAGAGCAAAGAGAAGGCCATCGGTACACTGGATAAAGCTGTGAAGCTATTCGTCGCCCCTAAGATCAATACGAAGCTGAGCGAGTCGGCCCAATGCGTCATCGATTCGGACGATACCACAGGCCGTGTATGGGTCAGCTCCCTCTCTATCAGTCGCCCGCGTGAGATCCCCTTCTACGAGCAATTTATGCTCATCTGCAATGCCCACCCATCCCCGAATGGACAGGAAGGCATGTGGGACCTCTTCACCAGAGAAGGCGAGATCAGCATCCTGTACTAATAGCGCATTCCCCTACCTTGTGCGGGACGCTTTCGGCTAAGCCGAGGGCGTCCCGCACGGCTTTTTATACATCCCTTCACTACGGCGATGACGTGGCGAGCTATACAACCTTTTTCCCTTCCTAATAGGAGAACTAACGCCCTACCCGTAGTGCTATAAGTCCCCTCCTATACAGCATATCCTCTATCCAGGTACGTAGATTTATAGACTCTGCACGTAGATCCTATCATCCACCTACATAGTCCTAAGATCCACGTACCGAGATAAAGCTTTAGCCGTAGTCCTAAGAGACTTTTCCACCACGCGTGCGGGAGTTTTCCTGCAGTGCTCGCAGAGACACCTTGTAGAAACTGAAAGGATATATCTATATTTGGTATCGAAACGTACTCACAAACCTAAAACACATTCAGGTATAAAGACTCTTATGAAAGCATCTGAGCTACTTTGGGCAGTCGTCATAGCTCTCACCTTCGTATTCACGTCTTGCGATCGGCTCACAGATGAGCCAACTCTCGAAGATCGAGGTTACAAATACTTCGATAGTACCGCCCAGAGAAAATCCTTCCGTGTCGTAACTGCCTCGGGAAAACCGTATAACCATAAAATAGATTGGCATATCATCGGTATACGAGATTCAAAGTCTGACACCTACTTGACGAAGAAGGTGGACACCCTATCGAATGGTGATCTCAAGATATCTTACGACTGGATATCCTTTACCATCAGAGAGAAGAAGTCTGTGATCGATGTCGAAGTCCAGAATAATGAAACAGGAGAGGATAGATCAGTTAAATTCGTTGCCCAAGATAACCACAAGGGTCTTGCCTCCCCGAGTATGAAGGTCATTCAGCAAGCAAAATAAGCCTCCCATCTGAGTTTACTCAGAGTATCTCCCAATTCCGTGCGGGACGCTTTTCGGCTAAGCCGA
>ERZ1674249.41-NODE-41-length-21456-cov-8.130882_pt1 | contig 21456 bp, 19 predicted proteins | sample MGYA00581198_ERZ1674249 | MGnify/ENA primary metagenome ERZ1674249 (study PRJEB41354, sample SAMEA4873349) | human saliva metagenome | biome: human-associated habitat [ENVO:00009003]; feature: mouth environment [ENVO:08000002]; material: saliva material...
ACACAAAAATCCTCGGGGTGGCTACTTCCACAGTAGCCACCCCGAGGATTTTTGTCTGCCAACCCGTCATCGCGGGTCATAATCGTCACGCCGGGTCATATTCGTACAGCGTCACATGCATACAGTGACACACTCGCGCCCGGATGATTCAGCGAAGAAAAGACTTAGTACTGCCCCATCTCACGAGCCTGCTGCTGCAGACGCGCAATACGCTGGTCCATCGGCGGGTGAGTAGAGAGCATGTTCTTCAGCGAACCGAAGGGGTTCGCAATCATCATGGCGCTCGCCGCCTCCGTGTTGCGGTTGTTCGGGTCCATCGGATACATGGACACACCGCTCTCCAGCTTGTTCAGCGCCGAAGCCAGAGCCAGCGGATCACCGGTCAGACGTGCACCATCTTCGTCGGCATCAAATTCGCGGGTGCGGCTAATAGCCATCTGAATGACCTGCGTAGCGATGGGCGCCAGCAAGGCAATCACAAACATGGCGAGGGGGTTCGAGCGTTCACCGTCGCGGCTGGAACCACCGAACATCGCGCCAAACGAAAGAATCTGCGCAATCATACCGATGATGGAGGCGATACCCGCCGCCACCGAAGAGGTGAGGATATCGCGGTTGTACACGTGCATCAGCTCGTGGCCGAGCACGCCGCGCATCTCGCGCTCATCCAGCAACTGCAAAATACCCTCGGTGCAGCACACCGCCGCATTCTGCGGGTTACGACCGGTCGCGAACGCGTTCGGAGTCATGGTCGGTGCCACGTAAAGAGCGGGCATGGGCTGACCCGCACGGGAAGAAAGCTCCTCGACAATGTCGTAAAGCACCGGAACCTCTTCGCGGCTGACCGGGTACGCGTTCATGGAGCGCAGGGCGAGCTTATCGGAGTTCCAGTAGGTGTACGCGACCGAACCCAAGCTAAACAGGCCCATAACCCAGATGAAAATGGAGGTGCGGAAAGTCGCCGAAAGCAGGCCACCGATGAGCAGCATCATGCCCACCATGGAGCCCATCAACAGGGCAGTTTTCAGTCCGTTGTTATGGCTGTGCATGGGTATCCTCCTGAACAATTAGGTCAGTGCGTACAGCGTGTACTTGACTCTATAGAATACGTGCAAGCACTCGCGTGCGCACCTTCTGGAGCGCAGATTCACCCAGAGCGTCACCCATGTGCCAAAAGCGCAAAAAGAATCAGGGAATGGCGCCCGGAATATTCACCAGGGGCACCTGCTCCAGCACCTGCGCCGTAGCAGTGGGGAAAATACCCAGCAGCAGAATCGTACCGTAAGCACCCAGGAAAAGGATGAAGAGCAGGCCGAGCATCAGCTGACCTTCCAGATCAAAACCGGTGGTAGTACTGCGGTACTGGCCGTAAATCACCGGGGTCACGATGGGCACACCGAAGAGCAGAATCATCAGCAGAATGTAGATGGGGTTTGTGAAGTCGTACACCATGACCCTATCCTCCTTGATGGTGATTGCCGGTACGGGTTACTCTAGGTTCTTTGATTGTACGGCATCTCTTCACACCCGAGGCCGGGGCGAGGAGGGGCGCCACAGAGTGGATGAAAGGGACGCCCTGCCGGCTTATTATGAGCTTTTCATAAAATAATGATGAATTTCTCATAATAATGTGTAGACTTAAACCTATGACCGACGCAAAGACAACCTCCGATACGAAGAAGACCCAGCACCCAGACCATCACAACACCGGTTGCGCCCACACCACCGGCCTGCCCCTGCTCTCCGCAATGAGCCCCGAACAGCTCGAAGAAGCATGGACCACCGGCCTGCGCGCCAGGGGCCGCCGCGTCACCAAGCAGCGCCTCGCCGTACTCCACGCAGTGCAGGAACACCCGCACTCCACCGCCGACACCATCGTGCAGGCAGTCCGCGAGCGCATCCCCGCCATTACGGTTCAGTCGGTCTACGTGATTCTTGCCGACCTGACCGACATCGACCTGCTGCGTAAGTTTGAGCCGCCGGGAACCCCCGCCCTCTACGAAACCCGCACGGGCGACAACCACCACCACGCCTTCTGCGTACGCTGCGGCAAGGTCGAAGACGTGGACTGCGCGGTCGGCTCCGCACCCTGCCTGACCCCCAGCGATTTTCACGGCATGGCGCTCTTCAGCGCAGACGTGCTCTACCAGGGCGTATGTGTAGACTGCCAGACCGAGCAGGAGGCGGCACTCGCCCGCACCCAGCAGGAAGCGGCAACGCGCATCCTGGCGGCATAACCCTATAGCCCCGGGAGTCTCGGGCAGGCTCGGTCATGAGCGTTTTAAACCGTTGAGGCGGCGACACAACTCGTGTCGCCGCCTCAACGGTTAAGATATTCGATGCAAGGGCTTAGGCACCCATGCGGGGCTGAGAGCCCACAATCTCCAGCAGCTCGCGGATCTGCGCCGCGGTCAACACCGTGGAGGGGTTAATCGCGTTCACCTTCACGCTCGGGGCGCCAATCTCCAGGGCGTAACGCAGAATATCCAGGGCGTTCGCCGAACGCACCTCAATATGCGGATCCAGTGCCGCAATCTCAATGGGCGAAGTGAACACCAGCAGGCTCTGCGGGTTACCGTTCTCATCCGGGTCAAAGACGAAAGAGGTACCGGACGGGTCAGCCGGGTCAACACCCACCAGCAGCACGGACGCCGGGGACACCAGCGAGCCGAGTAGCATCTGCATGTTGTCCTGGGTCAGCGCCATCTTCGCGCCGTCGTTACGGGGCGAAGTGACAATCCACTGCACCTGAGCGCGCTCAATGTAGCACTCGTGGTCGGTGCCGGGGTCAACCACAATCAGGTCCAGCGCCTCGTTGCCGAGGAAATCGATAAAGACCTTCATCGCCGGTTCACGCAGAATCAACTCGTCGCCCTCGGACTCCTGACGCACGTAGCTCTTGCCAATGTGCTCGGAGGAGGAGAACACGCACAGCGCCTGCATACCGGTCTCGGGCATGCGAATAACCTGGTGGGTCAGCACCGACTCGGGGCCCATCGGGTCGGTCTCAGACGGAATCAGCAGGGAACCGGTCGCATCCAGTAGAACGTCGCCGCCGAGCATCGTGCGAACCACGTTAATGAGGGTTCGCTCCTGCACATCGTTACGGAACGTCTCAAGAGCGGCGACCAGGTAGGGGTTCGGAATCTCGTGCTCGCTCGAAGACAGCGCTGCGGCGGCAGAGTGGCGGGCGCGACCCTCCATACGTTCACGAGCCCAGGCGGGAATACGCGACGCGTCACGCGGGAACTCAGTCAGGTGCTCACGCACGTCGGTCGCGGTCAGGGTGCCTTCATTCTTCCAGCTGGCGGGCTCATCGTCACGGTTATAGGAGGCACCCACGCTGAACTGCGGGTTGGGCCAGCCGGTTGCCGCCACCACGATGGAGGCGGTGAACCAGGTGCCGCGGTTACCGTCGTAGGCGGCACGCTGCAGCTTGCGAACCTCAGCAATAATGGGTGAGCCGTCCTTGAGCGGGCCGATAGTGCCAATGAACTCTTCACCGTCGCGGAATTCACGCACACGCACGAAAATCTGACCTGCCAGAGGTTTGACGTCCAGCACCATTTCGCTCCAGCCGGGGTCAACACTAACGACATCCAGCAGCCAGCTTCCAATGTTGTTCAGCGCATCCTGGATGCGCGCGGCACGGCTACTCGTCTCAGCGAGGCGGGGTTCAGTCATAGTTCATACATCCTTGAGTGTGAATACGGCGCGGCTGGAGGCATCCGTGTTCGGTCGTAGTATCGGCTTACAGGGTGCCGGAAGAAGCCGTCTCTTCGATTCTAACGAACACAGGCACTCAACGCAGATAGTTTACGCCGAAAGATATATGCTCTACCTCTCCCCTGCACCTCTCTAGACGCTCCATTCGACCCTCTTAACGTCCAATACGCCTAAAGCGCACCCCAAAACCGGGGATACACGGCATAGTGAACGCTAAAAGGTTGATAATCTTGAATCATGACGAATTCTCTGCAGGACCTTATCGACGCATCGATCTTTATCTCCACCGAGTACCAGGCTCGACTCGCTGAGCTCGTGGGTACCTCCGAGTGGAACGTGGATTTCACCTCCCAGTCTCTGGATTTTGAGACCACTCCCCCGCTTTCGCTCAAGCCGCACCTGCTGGGCACCGAATCCGAGAACCGCGGTACTTGGATTTGGTCTTGGCAGCAGCTGGGCTACTTCCCCGACTCCGTTGTTTCCGCCGCTATTCAGGCGCGCGAAACCGGTGAGCGTGACGGCCTGGCCGAACTGACCACCGACGAGCTGCCCCTCTCCGAGTCCCTGGCACGCCGCCTGACCCTGGCAACCAAGACCGTCAGCGGCCTGTACGCACACTACCCGCTGCCCGCGGGCGCTGGCGTGCGCGCATGGACCCTGCTGGAGGGTGCCGAGCTGACCCTCGAGGCCCCGACCTACAAGGGTATCGGTCGCGTGATCGCGAAGACCCTGCAGAGCGAAGAGGTACACAACCAGGTTCTGGCGGTGGACTCCTACGCTCAGCAGCGCGGCTTCCACATTGCCTGGGACACCGAGGCAACCGCCGTGCTGACCGCAACCGACGGTGCCCTGCGCCTGTGGTTCGACGAGGGTCGCATCAGCGGCATCGAGCAGGCTGAGCCTCAGGTTGGCCCCGAGATTCTGGAGCAGTGCGCAGCCGCTGCCGCACAGCGTCGCGAATCCCTCGCCGCCCTGCGCACCGAGATTGAGCGCGTGGCAGCCGCTGAGGCAGCCGCACAGAACGCACAGCGTGAGCAGGAGGCGGCAGAACGCGCCGCCGCACGTGCCGAGGCTGAGGCTGAGCGCGCTGTCGAAATCGCAGAGCACGCACCGGTCGCAGAGACCGAGGTGCCCGGCGTCGAGAGCACCGAGAACCTCTACCCCGCAGACGAGGCTCCCTTCGATCAGGAACCGGCAGAGCACGCAGAGCCCGGCCTGGTCACCGTGGAGACCCTGCCCGGCGAGTACGAGGCAGAAGAGACCGAGCAGGCTCGCGTCTACACCGACGAGTCCATCGGGGCCGAGCAGCCCGAGTACGAGACCGTTGAGGCTTCCGCCGAGTACGCTGAGGAGCCGGTCGCAGCTGAGCCTGTTGCTGAGCAGCCCGCCGAGGCCGAGCACTACGAAGAGCACGCAGAGTACGAGGAGCAGCACGTGGAGCCCATCCGCAACGCTGGCGCAGCTCCCGACCTGCAGGCAGAGCACGAAGAGGCAGCCCGCCGCGAGCAGGAAGAAACTGCACGCCGCGAGGCAGAGCAGCCCAAGAAGAAGGGCTTCTTCTCCCGCTTCTTCGGCCTCTAAACCGAATACGCAGCGACGTTTCAGGCGCGGTATCCTCGTGGTACCGCGCCTGTGGCGTCTTTAGCGTACGCTACCCCCGTATCGGGTACAGTAGTGTGCGCGTTGATACCCCGATGGGCACCCCACCGGCGCATCCCGATGAATAGCTAAAGAAGAACGTAACCGCAGAATCAGATCAGAAGAATCAGGTCAGAAGAAATCATGTCAGAAACGCAGAAGCACACCACCCGCAACGGGTTTATCACCATCATCGGCACCTACCTCATTTGGGGCATGCTCCCCCTGTACTTCGTGCTCATGGCACCCGCCGGTCCTATCGAAATCGTGGTGGCGCGAGTGGTCTTCTCCCTCATTTTCTGCGCCATACTGCTACCGCTGGTGCGGGCAACCGCGGACTTTCGCCGCGTTCTGCGGAACCGCCGCGTCATGCTGGTACTGACGGCTGCCTCGTTCCTTATCTGCGCAAACTGGCTCATCTACGTGGTGGCAACAACGACCGGCCACACGATTGACGTGTCCCTGGGCTACTTCATTAACCCGCTGGTCTCCGTGGTGTTGGGCGTGATTTTCCTGCAGGAGCGCCTGCGCGCCGCGCAGTGGGTGTCTGTGGCGATTTCCTGTATTGCGGTGCTGATGATGAGCCTCATCTACGGTCAGGTGCCGTGGACCGGTCTGGGCGTGGCGTTCTCCTTCGGCATCTACGGCCTGCTCAAGGCACGCATCGCTCACGAGGTGAGCCCCATCGTCTCACTCTCCCTCGAAACGCTGATCCTGGCGCCCTTCGGCATTGCCGCCCTCTTCGTGCTCAACGCGCAGGGTCAGATGACCCTCCTCAGCGAGGGCGCCGGTCACTTCTGGCTTCTCGCATCCACCGGCGTGGTCACCGTTGTGCCCCTCATGCTCTTTGCGGCGGCAACCAAGGCGCTACCGCTGTCAGTCATTGGCATGGTGCAGTACCTGGGCCCGACCATCCAATTTGTTCTGGCGCTGACCGTTCTGCACGAGCAGATGAGCCCCGACAAGGTACTGGGCCTGAGCCTCATCTGGATTGCGCTCATCATCTTCACCGTGGATGCGTTGCGCGCCTCCCGCTCCTACCGACCCTCCGCACTATCGGACCCTGAAACCGGAATGATTCCGCTGGTCAGCACCGACAACGTACAGGCCGAGGACGTGCAGATTATCCTCGAAGAGCAGGCACAGACCCAGCAGACCAAGGGCAAGTAGTTCTCTCAATCTAGCTCGTTCAGCTCAGCAAACACCCGCATAAAACACAGTGATGCCCCGCAGCCTACAAGACTGCGGGGCATCACTTTCTGTCGCGTTCACACGCTAAAGCTCAGAACCCTGAGCCTCAGCAGCATCATCGAGAGCATCCAGATCCGGATGACGGTGCAGGTTCAGCAGAGCCAAACCCAGGCCACCCCAAATAACCAGGATTGCCACAATGAGCATCACAATTGCGGAGATAGACATGAGGGCTCCTAACGGGTAATGGTCGAATCAACGTGGCCGTGCTCCACCTGACCGGCAATCACCGGAGGTGCCGGGGGCTCTTCAGCCGCACGAGACTTCTTCGACCAGGGCAGAAGAGAAACAACAATCGCACCAACCAGTAGCAGTGCGCTCATGCCCCAACCGAAGATCGCCAGCATATCCGCCGGGTAGCCCTCGTACGGGGTCTGAATCAGCTTCCAGACGCTCTGAATCAGGGAGTAGCCCAGAACCAGCGGTGTCACAACAGCCAGCAGGACCATCCAAATCTTGCCAGCCTTGATGGAGGAGTAACGGTTCAGGTGCTCAGCCAGAGCGGGCAGTGCACGCACCACGTACGCCACAACAATAATTGCGCACAGGCCGGCAGCCAGAATACCGAAGAGGTTCACGAAGTTATCGAGAATGTCGAGCACGTACAGGCCGGTGGTGGTCGGCATCAGCAGCAGCGAAATCACGGCAACCGGAATAATCACCAGAGCGGTGGAAGCAAGACGCGAAGTCGCGAACTTATCCTGAACACCCGCAATAATCACCTCAAGAATCGAGATGAGGGAGGTGAAACCAGCAAAGAGCAGGGAGCCGAAGAAGAGGATACCGATCAGCACGCCGCCGGGTGCCTGAGAAATAATGGTCGGGAACGCGATGAACGCCAGACCAATACCGCTGGTCGCAACCTCGCTCACCTGAGTGCCGGCAGCCTGAGCCATGAAGCCCAGAGCCGAGAACACGCCAATACCAGCCAGAAGCTCGAAACCGGAGTTTGCGAAACCAACCACAGCACCGGAACCGGTCAGGTCAGTCTTGGGCTTCAGGTAGGAGGAGTAGGTGACCATAATGCCGAAGCCAATGGACAGCGAGAAGAAAATCTGGCCGTACGCAGCAACCCACACGTCCGGGTTAGCCAGGGAGTCCCAGCTGGGGGTGAACAGAGCGTTCAAGCCGTCCACAGCGCCGGGCAGGGTCAGCGAGTAAATCACCAAACCAACGAACATGACCAGCAGCAGCGGGATGAAGATAATGTTGGCTGCGCCCACGCCCTTCTGAACGCCCAGAGCCATCACAGCAAGCAGCACACCCCAAACGAGAACCATGGGAATCAGGATGTTCATGTTGAAGTCCAAGGAGACGCCGGGGTCCTTTGCGACCTTCAAGAACTCGCCCTGGAAGAACGCCTTCGGGTTATCGCCCCACTCATTCGTGAAAGAGAAAACCATGTAACGCAGAGCCCACGCCACAATAGCGGCGTAGTAGATAGCGATGACGAAGTTAATACCCATGTGCCACCAGCCGATGAACTCAGTCTTACGGTTCAGACGGCGGAAAGCCAGCGGGGACGACGCACGCGCACGGTGACCGATCGCGTAGTCAAAGAACAGGAAGGTCAGACCGGCGGTCAGCAGGGCGACAATGTAGGGAATCATGAAGGCGCCGCCGCCGTTATCAAATGCGATGTAGGGGAAACGCCAAATATTGCCCAGACCAACAGCAGAACCGATGGCGGCAAAGATAAAGACGCGACGGCTAGAGAAGCCTTCGCGCTTCGTGGGCGCCTTAGGGGTAGATGCTCCCATAGTTGTAAACCTCGAATGTGTGGGGACGCGGATGGTTGGTGCGAGAATAACCCGTCGGGGTGGTGGGCTCAGCTCGCGTCCAGAAATAGTAAACGGCTCTCCAAACACGGAGTGGGCGTGGGAGCCGTCAAACGTCTGAAGGGTGGATGTGCGCCTCAGGCATGCCTATAAGGATTACCTTAAAGGCATATAGCGGTCAAGGAGACCCCAGCATACGGAACTATGCGGGACAGGGCACTCGCTCACACCCACCCTGAAAGCCGGCGTTGACTAGCCATAATGCAGAAAACCCCCGCCGAATCCAGTCAGATTCAGCGGGGGTTTGAAGTATGAGACGCATCAGCACTTACGCCAGCGCACACGCTACACAGCGGGTTTTAGCCTTCGCGGTGAACCACAGCGTGAGCGAAGGACTCCAGCGCAGCCTTCGCGGTGGATTCGGGCAACGGAGCAATCGCGGCAATCGCGCGGTCCGCCCAGTCGTAAGCAATCTGCCATGCTTCCTGGGTGACCGGGTGGGCGGCAAGCGCCTCCACAGCGGTCTCCAGAGCCTCGTCGGAGCTGAGGTCGGCATCCAGCAGTGCACGAACCTTGATAGCAGATTCGTCGCCGGCGGCTACCGCGCGGTCCAGCAGGATGGTCGGCAGGGTCGGCACGCCCTCGCGCAGGTCGGTGCCGCGGGTCTTGCCGCTGGTCTTACCGTCGCTCACAATGTCAATCACGTCGTCAGCCAGCTGGAACGCCACGCCCACCAGCTCACCGTACGCCTTGACCATGGAGATAACATCTTCGGAAGCGCCCGAAAGCAGGGAGCCGTACTCGCCAGCTGCGGCAATCAGGGAACCGGTCTTACCCTCAATGACCGCGATGTAGTGGTCCAGCAGATCCTGACCCTCACGGGGGCCGGTGGTCTCAAAGAGCTGACCGAGCACCAGACGCTCAAAGGTCTGGGACTGAATCTTCATGGGGCGGGTGCCCAGCTCGGACACCAGCAGGGATGCGCGGGAGAAGATCAGGTCGCCGGTGAGAATCGCGACGGAGTTGCCCCAAATCATCTGGGCGCTGTCCACGCCGCGGCGCTTGGGGGCGTCGTCCATCACGTCGTCGTGGTAGAGGGTTGCCAGGTGGGTCAGTTCAACGACCACGGCGGCTTCGATAACCTCGTCGTTGATTTCGCCGTCGACAGCTGCCGAGAGCAGTGCCAGCAGGGGACGCACGCGCTTGCCGCCCGCAGAGAGCAGGTGACGGGATGCGACATCCGCAAGGTGGTCGGTCTGGGCGATCGCCTCGGCCAGGCGCTCCTCAATACGCGCGAGGGAGGAAAGAATCTGCGGACCCAGCTTGGGGTCTGCGGCGATGAGTTCGAAGCCTGCGGGAAGCTTCAGGTCGAGGTCTCCCAACAGGTCGGTTGCGGCAATGGGCTGCTCTGCGTTGCTCACGGTGTCTTCTATCTTCTTGGTGTTGGTGTCTTCGGTGGTGTGTGAACGCGGTGTCTATGCGTTGTGTGCTTCAGGCTTGAAACCGCGGTGAATGGCGACGATGCCGCCGGTGAGGTTGCGGTACTGCACGGAGGTGAAGCCCGCCTCCTTGAACTTCTGCGCCAGTTCCTGCTGGTTGGGCCAGACGATGATGGACTCGGCGAGGTATTCGTAGGATTCGGGGTTGGAGGAGATTGCGCGGGCAATCGGCGGAATCGCCTTCATGATGTAGTTCTTGTAGACCGCGCCGAAGGGGGCGAAGGTCGGGGTGGAGAACTCGAGGATGACGATGCGTCCGCCGGGCTTGAGCACGCGGTAGATTTCGCTCAGCGCTTTGGGGTAGTTTGCGACGTTGCGCAGGCCGTAGGACATGGTCACTGCGTCGAAGGTTTCGTCGTCGAAGGGTAGGGCTGTGACGTCTGCCTGCACGAAGGTCATGTCGGGGCGACGGCGGCGGCCCACATCCAGCATGCCTTCGGAGAGGTCTGCTGCGATGACGTCCACACCGGCGTCGGCGAAGGGTTCGGAGGAGACGCCGGTACCTGCGGCTACGTCCAGCACTTTCTGGCCGGGGTGCGCGTCGACGGCTGCGACTGCCTGCTTGCGCCAGTAGATGTGCTGGCCGAGGGAGAGGATGCCGTTCATGAGGTCGTAGCGTTCGGCTACGGTATCGAACATGGCGGCGATGTCGCTGGTTTTCTTGTCTAGGGTTGCGCGGGTTGCGCGGGTGTTCTTCTCTGCGTTCACGCTCTCAATTGTGGCATGGAGGTTACTAGATTCGATAGTTGGGTAAACCGTAGTAGTGTCGCACGGTGCGTTAAGGTGCGTTCTGAAGTGGTTTTCGAGTCGCTAATTCGGGGTTTTATTCAGTTTTTGGGAGTTTGAATTATCCATATTCAGCAAAAATTTATGAATATTTATGTATATGCTTGCATTTTTTAACATAGGCGCGCACAATAGACCATAGATTTCATAGAGCACACCCCACACAGGAGCATCCCAATGAACACCGCATCCCTCAAGAAGGCATCCCTCAAGCCCCTCGCACTACTGGCAGTACTGCCCCTAGCGCTGACCGGCTGCGTCTCCACCGCCAACGAGAACTCCGACGCCAACGGCGAGGTCAGCCTCGTCAAGTCCGGCACCCTCAGCGTCTGCACCAACACCCCCTACAAGCCCTTCGAATACGAAGAAAACGGCACCATCGTCGGGCTGGATGCAGACATCGCCAACGCTATCGCCTCTGATCTGGGCGTGAAGGCTCAGCTGACCTCCATCAGCTTCGAGGGCCTGGACTCCGGAACCGGCCTGGCCACCGGTCAGTGCGATATCGCCCTTGCCGGTATCGGCGTGACCGACGAACGTAAGAGCAAGATGGAATTCACCACCGTCTACTTCGACGACAACCTGGCAATCCTGGTTCCCAAGGGTTCCTCCATCACCTCCGCCGCAGACCTGAAGGGTGTCAGCGTTGGTGCACAGCAGGCAACCAGCGGTGAAACCTACGCCAAGGAAAACGGTGCAGAGGTCATCCAGTACGAAGACACCTCCCTCATGTTCTCCGCCCTGAAGACCGGTCAGGTCAAGGCAGTCGCAGCGAACCTCTCCGTGGTATCCGAGGCACTGACCAATGACCCGGACTCCTTCAAGATCGCCTACCAGGATTCCGAGAACACCGAGCAGATTGCCGCAGCAGTTTCCTCCAACAACAAGGCACTGCTGACCAAGGCAAACGCCACCATCGCCAAGCTCAAGAAGAACGGCGAGCTCGACAAGATGAAGGCCAAGTGGGTGGGCACCACCTCCTCGACCTCCGCGAGCGCCTCTTCCTCCGCTTCCTAAACACCTAGCCGACTAGCCCCTCCCCCAATTCAGGAGTACCCTTATTACTTTTGGGTTGGGGGATTCTCCGGCCTTTACCCCTTGTGAGCGTGTAGAACGCTCCTAACCGAACAGCACACGGATAAGAAAGCGCATGCCCTCTAAACTCTCACCCCGTCAGAAGCAGAAGCTCTTCCGCTACGCACAGTACGCCCTTCTGGCAGTTATCGCCCTGGCAGCCATTCTTCTGGCTGACTGGAAGACCCTCAGCCAGCAGGTATTCAACCTGGACGTTGCGGCTCAGCAGTTCCCCGACGTCATCACCGTGGCGTTGAAGAACACCCTGCTGTACACCACCTTGGGCTTCATCGTGGGTCTCTCCGGCGGTCTGCTGCTGGCGCTCATGCGTATTTCCTCTATCGCCCCCTACCGCTGGATTGCGACCCTGTACGTGGAGCTTTTCCGCGGTATCCCGGCACTGCTGGTTTTCTTCGCGTTCGGTTACGGTATTCCTCTGGCGTTCAAGATTCGCTTCGTGGATAACCTGATTCCGGTGACCCTGTCCCTGGGTATGGTTTCGGCTGCTTACATTAGTGAGGTTCTGCGTGCGGGCCTGCAGGCGATTCCGAAGGGCCAGATGGAGGCGGCACGCTCCCTGGGTATGTCCCACACTCGCGCGATGATTTCGATCATTATTCCCCAGGCGTTCCGCGTGGTTCTGCCCCCGCTGACCAACGAGGTTATCCTGCTGACCAAGGACTCCTCCCTCGTGTACCTGCTGGGCGTGACGGTTTCTCAGTACGAGCTGGCGAAGTTCGGTCGTGAGGGCCTGACCGCCGCTAACGCGGGCCTGACTCCCCTGGTGGTTGCGGGTCTGTGCTACCTGATTATCACTGTTCCGCTGGGCCAGCTCTCCGCATACTTTGAGCGCCGCACCCAGCTTGCGGGCCGCAAGTAAGCGCAACGACAGATACGGATTACGGAAGATACTATGACTGCTTCAACTTCATCCATGGCCGCCTCCTCGGTGCGCATTTCTAACCTGCACAAGTCCTACGGCAAGGTTCAGGTTCTCAAGGGCATTGACATGCAGGTCGAGCCGGGCGAGGTCGTGTGCCTTATCGGCCCTTCGGGTTCCGGTAAGTCCACCCTGTTGCGTTGCGTGAACCTGCTGGAGGAGCCGAACGACGGCACCATCATGGTGGGCGATACCGAGGTCACCGACCCGGACGTAGACATTAACCGCGTGCGTACCCACATGGGTATGGTGTTCCAGCAGTTCAATCTGTTCGGCCACCTGAACATTCTGGATAACTGCACAATCGCTCAGATTAAGGTTCTGGGCCGTTCCAAGGCTGAGGCGGAGGCGGTTGCCCTCGAGCAGCTCGCCAAGGTTGGTCTGGAAGGCAAGGAAGACCGCTTCCCGGCTCAGCTGTCCGGTGGTCAGCAGCAGCGTGTGGCTATTGCACGTGCGCTGTCCATGAACCCGGACCTGATGCTCTTCGATGAGCCGACCAGTGCACTCGACCCGGAGATGGTCGGCGAGGTTCTGAGCATTATGCGCAACCTTGCTGACGAGGGCATGACCATGATCGTGGTGACTCACGAGATGGCGTTCGCCCGCGAGGTCGCCGATAAGGTCGTCTTCATGGCCGATGGCGTGGTCGTGGAGGAGGGTCCCGCCGATCAGGTGATTGGCAACCCCCAGCACGAACGTACTCAGGCTTTCTTGGCGCGCGTGCTCGATCCGACCCACGCCGTAGTAGACTAGTACTAGCTCTTGAAAAACGTAGCGGGCGGTGCTGTACGAAACATTCTGTTTCGCGCAGCACCGCCCGCTTTTTAATGCTCTAGGTCGCGGCTATTTCGGTTCTAGAAGATACGGCGCGCCACCTTGTCAAAGAGACGGTCGGGCAGCACGGTATGCAGGAACACGGAGGGCTTAGCACCGAAACCTACCAGGTAGCGGGTCTTGGGGCGGCGCGCCTCCAACGCCCGCAGAATAGCGTTAGAGATAACCTTGGGCTCTGAGAGGTTGGAGGACGGCGAGTAGAGCTTACGCATATTTGCCGCAACCCGCTGCGCCTGCTCGGCATAGACGCCGTTTCGGGAGGATTCCTCCAGGTGATCTGCCGCGATGAGCCCCCAGGGGGTCTTGATGCCGCCGGGCTCGATAATGACCACGTCAATACCGAACTCTTCAACCTCCATGCGCAGTGCATCACTGAACGCCTCAAGGGCGTACTTGGTGGCGTGGTACCAGGCACCCAGGGGCGAGGTAATGCGCCCCGCCATCGAGGAGATGTTCAGGATGCGCCCGCTGCCCTGTGCGCGCATATGCGGCAGCACCAGCTGGGTGAGGCGCGCGAGGCCGAAGAGGTTCACCTCGAACTGGCGGCGTGCCTCGTCAATGGGGACATCTTCAATGGCGCCGTAGGATCCGTAGCCCGCGTTGTTGATGAGCACGTCAATGCGGCCTTCTGCGTCAATGATCTGCTGTACGGCGGCTTCCATGGATTCTTCATCGGTAACGTCCAGGCTGAGCGCTTTTACACCCTCGGAGGCGAGCTCTTCAATCTTCTCAACGCGGCGGGCGGCACCGTAGACGGTGTAGCCGTAGCGCACCAGTAGCGGCGCCACGTCGTAGCCGATACCGGAGCTGGCGCCGGTGAGAAGAACGACGGGGCGTTGCAGGGACTTGGGCATTGCGTATCCTTTCGGGTTACTCCCTGCAGTATTAGCGGGCGCGTTAGCGGGAGTGTACTTCTCAGGGTACGCCCGCGCGGGCTAAACCGGCGTGCAGAAAGCTCAGGGCGTAGCGTGAGGGTATTCTCGCCGGCATATGTGAGCGCCGAAAAGCAGATAAAAAGCTCGCCGCCGCATCCGGTGCAGATGCGGCGGCGAGCTTTTTGAGTCAGTTTTTTAGACCTCTTCGACGTCAATATTGACCTTGGGTTCGGGGTGCGACTCACCGGTCAGCATGGTCACCAGCAGGGTGGAGTCCTTCACGGCACGCAGGGAGTGCAACAGCTTGGCGGTCACGTGAATCGGCTTGCCGGGCACCAGGGTAATATCGCGGTCCTTCACGTGGAAAATCACCTCACCCTTGAGCACCTGCACAAAAATCGGGTGCACACTGTGGTGCTCGTGCCAGGACTGGCCCGCAGCCAGCTCCATGAGGGTCAGGTTGCCGCCGTCGGCGTCAACGATCTTGCGGGCCTGGGGCTTATCTTCAAAGGGGGTCAGCGCTTCGGTGAGCTGGGGGAATACGAGGACGCGGCCTTCATGGGTACCTGCCATGGTACGCACCTTTCTCTTCAGGGGTGAGTGAAAGGGGGCGCGCAACCCCCTCCCTAATATTGGTATTAAAAATACTAAATTTCTTATATTGTATTCCCCTCCCCGCAACTGGACAATACCTCAGCTCACATCAAGCTGAAACATCCCGCGCGGGGAGGGGAACAACATCTACTGATAACTCCACACCTTCGAATAGGCGGAGCGATTACTATTACGCGGACGCAACAGGTTCACCATCAACGCCGTCGTACCAAAGCTCACCGCAATAATCATGCAGGTCGCTGCGGTAAAAGCACCGCCGGGAATCGGGGCAAAAATCGCAATCAGATACAGGATCACCGCGCAGAACGACAGGAACAGCGTCGCAATCGTCATCAACGGCACCAGCACCAAACCACCACGCGCCGGCACCGCAAAATCTGCCGGACGCACATAACGCAACACACCCATACCCACAACCGTCCAGATGGCGGTGACCAGAATAGCGGTCACCACATCCGCCGGGCGATGCCAACCATTAATAATCGTGGAGGCACCCGTCAGACAGGTCGCCACCGCCGCGCAGAGAGCCACCGTGGGCCGCAAGAAACGAGGCGCCGCCAGGAAGAGCGCCGCGCCAGCCGCCGCCGCAAAGGTCGTATGGCCGCTGGGCGCCGAGTTGCTCAGCGCTTCCTGAACACCCAGGTCGGGCTTCACAATCAGGTAGTGCTTGAGCAGGTACGTGCTCGTCACCGCCGCAGCCCCAACTAGCACGCCAATCAGCGAGGGCAGGAACCGGTGCTTCCAAATCAGCACCGCAATCAGACCCAGCACCGCAATCACGCCGACAATCGTGGGCAAAGAATCCAGCGCAGTCAGGGTCGGACCGCGGTAACTCTTGAACTGATGCGCATACTCGGTGTACGCCTGCTCATCAACCTGCTGGCCGGTCGCCGTGTAAATGAAGAACACAAACGCACCGTAGAGAGACAGACCCAAGAACAGCAACGCCATCACGTGACGCATCAAAATACCGGTACTCGGAAGATGGTGCCCCTGCTCTTCGCCGGGACGATTCACCGGACGGCCCGAAGCATCCACGGGAACCTGACCGGTCTGAACATACGCACCGTTCGGGTAGGCGGCGGCAGGATACGCCTCGGGAGGATAAGCCACCGGCTGTGCAGGTGCCTGCGGAGGCATCGCACGCGTGGGAAGAGGCTGTTGAGCACCTATCTGAGGCGCACTCATTGGGGAAGCACCCATCTGATTGTTCAGCGGGAAACCGCTCACCGGAGGCTTCGGCGGATCGAGGCGGCGCGTAGCCTGCATCAGCTCATCCGCGCTGTAGTTCCCCTGAGAGGCGCGTTCCTGCGGCGAGGGAATCGTCTCAGGAATCTTAATGGGGGCACGGTAAACGCGCGGCAAAGGACGGGTCGCACCAATAACCTCTGAGGTGTCGGGGTGCGAAGAAATAACTTCGGTATTCGCCGATTCAGCGTTCACGAAACCCGCGTTTACGGAACCCACGTTTGCAGAACCTACAGGCGCAGCTTCGTGAGCCGGCGACGAACCGTAATCCGTCAAAACTTTCGTACGGTCATCACTGTGCGCAGCGGCATGGGTAGCCGTTTCGTGGGAGGCGAGCACCTGGGTAGCGTCCTGATAATCAGAAAGCACCGCAGTCTCATCAGAGGAAAACACCGTAGTGGGCGCGTTGTCAGCAGCAGCCGCATGCACGTCAGCGGGGTGAAGCACACTGGTAGCATCGAGGTTTTCGGAGCTCTCCCAACCGGAGTTTCCCGAACCCGATGTATTTGCCGGTGTTTTCTTCTTCATAACCCTTCGTACCTTCTTGCCCTCATGTCTGTTAGCCATACCCGAGCCCGCCGATGCCAGCCCCTCAAAACAGTAGCCCCCAAGCTGCCGTTTTATGCGAGGCACCGTCCGAGTTCTCGGGCGAATAACTACCTACTATCCCAGGTTAAGCTATGAAAAACTAAAGTTTTTTCGACCACAACCTGAGAGTTTCCAGAGAATGCGTGACAGGGTGCGAGCGCGCCCGCCCGCCCCCAGAGTGTTATGGTGAGCTCATAGCGCATCAAAGAAGGGCAGATACCTTGAACACCAGTATGAGCGTGCCGCCTCTCGGCTACGGTTTTCACCTCACGAACACTCCCCTGCCGCCGCTGAAGGAGGTTCTGGAGAACCTGTTCACGGTCGAAATTCCGATGACCGTGACCTTCCGCGGAGTGAACAGCCGCCAGAGCGCGCTGATTCGCGGCCCGCACGGCTGGGGCGAGTTCGCGCCCTTCCTCGAGTACGGCGTGCAGGAGTCTGCCGCGTGGCTTGCCTGCGCGCTGGAGGCGGCGTGGCTGCCCACCCCGGAGCCGGTGCGTACGCGCATCCCGCTGAACGCGACCCTGCCCGCGGTGCCCGCCGAGCGTGTGCCGGAGGTGCTCGCCAAGTACGAGGGTGAGATTCAGGAACTGAAAATCAAGGTGGCTGAGAAGGGCCAGAGCCTCGCCGACGATATTGCCCGCGTGGCGGCGGCACGAGATGCGCTCCCGAGTGCACGCCTGAAGGTGGACGCGAACATGGGCTACACCCTCGCCGGTGCCCTTGAAGCGCTACGCAAGCTCTGCGAGTACGGCATTATCTACGCCGAGCAGCCCGTGGCATCCATTGAAGATATGGCGGCGCTCCGCTTTGCCATTGCCAAGGAGGGGCTGCCCGCCCGCATTGCCGCCGACGAGTCGATCCGTAAGGCGGAAGACCCGCTGAAGGTGGCTCGCGCGAACGCCGCGGACCTCATGGTTATTAAGGCGGCACCGCTGGGTGGTGTGCGTCGTGCGCTCGCGCTGGTTGAGCAGGCGCAGCTTCCGGCGGTGGTTTCTTCGGCATTGGAGTCTTCGGTGGGCATTGCCACCGGTGCCTCTCTGGCGGCCTCCCTACCTACGTTGAGGTACGGGTGCGGTCTGGGCACGGTCTCCCTCATGGCTGAGGACGTTACCGACGAGCCGCTCATCGCCCGCGACGGGTTCATGGATCTGCGCACCATCACCCCCAGCCCGCAGCGCCTGGAGCGTCTCGCCACCGACAAGCAGACCCGCCAGTGGTGGGTGGAGCGAGTCACTGCCTGCTACCGGGTACTGGAACGCGCCTCCGGACTGTGAAGACTGTAGTTATCAAGGTTGCACCCGTGAAGGGTAACCATAACTGAATGAAAAACCTTACGGCATTAGAATGGTACGGTGACTGAAAACCGCTCAACCCCCGCCATGCTCACCGCAGTATCCGTGCTCGATTCGCTGATTCGTGCCGGTATGCGGCATGTTGTCGTGTCTCCGGGATCCCGTAGCGCACCTCTTGCGTACGCTATTGCCGCCGCCGCTGAAGCCGGCGCCCTCATTGCGCACGTGCGCGTGGACGAGCGAAGTGCAGCCTTTACTGCCCTGGGTATTGCCAAGGCGTCCGGTCAGCCCGTGGGTCTGGTGTGCACCTCCGGTACGGCACTGGGCGAGTACGTGCCCGCCGTCATGGAGGCGTATCACGCCGGTGTGCCCCTGGCGGTGCTGAGCGCCGACCGCCCGGAGCGTCTGCGCGGTAGCGGCGTGAATCAGACGACCCGTCAGGCGAGTTTCTTCCATCCTTTTGTGCGTGCTGAAGCTGATTTGACCTCCTACCCCGAGCAGGTGGAGGGTGAGCAGACTCAGGCTTTTGCCGCCTGCCTGAATGCGCTGACCGGTCGTAGTGCCGAGCATTGGCGCAAGCAGTCGACGGAGCCGATTGGCCCGGTGCACCTGAACATTTGTTTTGATACGCCGCTGACCCCCTCTGGCCGTTTTGCGCAGATGCTGCCGCAGTGGGCGCAGAGCCTGCTGGAAGATTACGACCCGCAGGCTGAGGGTCGCGCCCGCGCCGCCCGCGCCGAGGGTTCCGGGCTCTCCAGCGCCGAGCAGCGTTGGCTTCTGGATTCTTTGGAGGCGCAGGCGGACCTTGCGGAGTTCACCCCGGCGCACCGTACCGTGGTGGTTGCCGCTGACGGTGCCGGCGAGTTTGCGGCGGAGTTCGCGCGCGTGCTGAACCTGCCGCTGTTTGCGGAGCCTTCCTCCGAGGCGCGCCACGGCGCAACCTCCATTCCTCACTACCCGCAGCTGCTCGCTGATGGTTCGTTCGCCCCCGCCGCGCAGATTGAGCGTGTGGTGCTCTTCGGCCACCCGACGCTTTCGCGCCCGATTACCGCATTGCTGGAACGCGAAGATATTCAGTGCGCGTTCTACGCCCCGCGCCGCGCCAGCTGGTACGAGCCGGGCGCTCGCTCCTTCGTGGAGCTGCCGACCCCGCGCGAGCTCGCCGAGTTTGCGTGCGCATCCTCTGCTACCGCTGATGAGCTGGTGGACGAGCTGAGCTGGCTAGAGCAGTGGGTTGAGCCCGCCCGCGAGCTGCAGGATGAGTGCCTGCGCGCCATTGCCGCCTACGAACACCCCGGTGCTGAGAGTTCAGTAGGCAGCGCTGAGAGCTCGGTTGACTACACCGATTACCGCAACCGCACCGCCGGCCGCTCCTACGCCCGCCGCGTCTGGCAGGATGCGGTGGCTCAGCGCCGCCTGCTCGTACTGGGTTCTTCAAACCTGGTGCGTGATTTGGATGCGGCAGCCCCCGCTCTGGGTGAGCCCGCCCCCGCGCGCGTGTTTGCTAATCGCGGTCTTGCCGGTATTGACGGCACGATTGCGACCGCTATTGGTGTATCCCTGTCTGGCTACTACCCTGCCGGTGTAGATGAGAACTCCCGCCCGATTATTGGTGGTGCCGCCCTGCCGGTGACCCTGCTGTGCGGCGATCTGACCTTCCAGCACGATGTGTCCTCGCTGAACCTGCCGAATACTGAGCTTCTGCCCGAACTGCGCGTTGAGGTCTTTGACGATGCCGGCGGCGGTATTTTCACGACCCTTGAACACGGTGATATGGCTCGTCAGGAGCAGTTCACCGCTGCGGTGGATCGTTTCTTCACGGTGGCTGCCGCCCCGAATACTGATTTGGCGCGTATGGCTGCCGGTTTTGGAACCGAATCGGGCGTTGAGGTGCGCATTCACACACCCTAAAGCCGTTTCTAAAGGCTGCAGGCTAAGCCCCGTGCGCAGGGTTGACCGATATACTGAAAACTACCTGTGCCGTAGCCTTCCGTGGCTGAACGCTAGCCGGTCGTAGCGGTTTCACTCGCCGCTGCATTCGCGTTTTTGCGCGCCTGCTGACGTAAGGCACCCTATCTATCATTTATTGACATTCACGCTCTTGCCGCTGATGCACACCGCCCGCGACCCGAGGTTTTACCCCGGTGAGCCCGGTGCATGCGGCGGACGTTGCCCCCAAGGATTCTCATGAGCTCACTCGATATTATTGTTGCTGTCCCCTCCGGAGCCGGTTGGGTTCCCGTACACGCCATGGCGGAGCTTCTCGCCCGCTACACCGGCGGCACCGTGCACACCGTGGATGTGGGCGCATCCCTCAGCAAGGAAACGAAGCTTCTGGCGCGTCTGCCCCGCCTCAAGGGCGGCTCGAAGCGTTGCCTGGTGATTGCTTCTGATCCCGGTCAGCTGTACGCCATTTCGCAGCGTTCCTTCGCGTTCCGCCGCTACGGCGCGGTCTACGGCTGGGTGATTGATAGCTTCTGGGATGACCGTATTCCTGCGGTGGCTAAGTCCTCCACCTACGACCGTATTTTCGTTGCGGATGTTGACGACGTTCAGCCCTGGACTGCCGCGGGCGTGAAGAACCCCGGCGTTCTGCCCTGGGGTGCGGATGTTTGGAGCAAGTTCAGCGACCGTCTGGCTACTCTGGGCTCAAAGAGCACCGACCTGCTGCGCGTGGGCCGTCAGCCCGCCGCCTACGAAGATGACGAGGCGACCGCCGCCCTCGCCGCTGAGCTGGGTCTGAGCTTTGAGGGCCGCCCGCCCTTCGGTGCAAATGACCGCGAGTCGGCTCAGCATCTGCAGGATTCGCTGAACCGCGCGAAGTTCCTGCTGGCGTTCTCCACTTCGGTCAGCCCGGCGCCGTACACTCACCCGACCAAGGAGTACATCACCGGTCGTTGGACCGATGCCCTGGCTTCGGGCGTGACCGTGGTCGGCAAGGTTCCGAACACCACCACCGTACGTGAAATCCTTTGGGATGGCGCGACCATCGACATTGATCATGCGGATGCACGCGCGGGCCTCGCGCAGGTTGCCGATGCGGTCTCCCGTTGGACCCCCGCGCAGGGTGAGCAGCAGATTCGTCAGGCGCTGCAGCACCTGGATTGGCGTCACCGTTTCGTGCAGCTTTGCGAGGCAATGGGTGAAGTCCCGGCTTCTTTGCAGGCTGATTGCGAGGCAATGCGCGCCCAGTACGTTCAGCGCTAAATACGTGCCCTAAGGTTATGGGTATATAAAAGGTGAGGGCTGGTTTCTATCATAGAAACCAGCCCTCACCTGTATTTATGCCCCATGAGGCATATTGCATAC
>ERZ1674249.49-NODE-49-length-19269-cov-12.077027_pt1 | contig 19269 bp, 13 predicted proteins | sample MGYA00581198_ERZ1674249 | MGnify/ENA primary metagenome ERZ1674249 (study PRJEB41354, sample SAMEA4873349) | human saliva metagenome | biome: human-associated habitat [ENVO:00009003]; feature: mouth environment [ENVO:08000002]; material: saliva material...
CTATAATCCAGAGTGAGGCAGTTAATGGAAATTAATTACAAGCGCCGCCAGAGAATAGCACTCATTATTTCGTTCATCATTCTTTGGTACATGTTCTTTGTTTTCCCTAAATACTCACGTGATGACAGTGACGGTATCACCGCCACCTGCACCGTAACTAAGGCATATACAAAAGAGATTGGCGGAACAGTAAGCGGCATGAATGATATTAGACCCAAAGGTGTTTTTGAGACAGAAGAATGCGGCACTCTCACGATGATTGTGCCGCCGGAAGGTCGCAAGATTCCCGAGTACGTTGAGACCGTCAAACCTGGCAAAAAATACCTATTCCACGTCGCAAACTCATCTCTTAAAAAGGAACGAGATTTTGATACGACCCGCTTTGAAGAAATCAAAGAATAACAACCTCATAAATTAAAAACAAAGCCCCCGCGGCCTAGAGTCATCCTCTCAGCCGCGGGGGCTTCATCGTATCAGCGTGTCCTCACGCGGCGAGCGCTAAGAAGCGCGGCGGCGAGAACGCAGCACCATCACAGTACCGGCACCGAGCACCAGTGCGCCACCCACAGCCACAGACACCGCACCAAAACCAGTACGCGCCAGGCCGCCCTGCTGGGAGCTAGCGCCACCCGACGCAGCAGACACACCAGACTGACCCAGGGAGCCGCCACCGGTACCACCACCGGAAATACCACCCGGGTACACGCCGCCAGCAGAACCATCAGCCGAACCGTCAGAGGAGCCCTGCGCGTTCACGCCACCGGCGGCGCCAGCCTGACCGGACTGACCACCCTGCGCGGCACCAGACTGCGCGGAGCCGGGCTGGTTAGCACCAGCGGTACCGCCCGGGGTTGCCGAATCCACACGGCGCACACCACTAAAGTCGTCCTTAGCCGCATTCGGGTCCTTCGGCACGGCAGTCTCAAACGAGCACGCATCCGACGCCTTCTTACCCACAGCAACCGCAAGCTGCTGCACCGGGCTGTTCACCTCAGTACCATCAGCCAGAGTCGCAGAATAGTGCACGTCAAACATGTACTGGCCGGGCTCAGAGAACACCCAGTTCGCGTGTGCGTGCGTCGCGTAATCAATGTCGATCGTAGTCTTGCCGGTCGTCGAGTCCAGCAGCACATCCGCACCGTTCAGCGACTCAGTGAACATGCCGAAGCGCGCACCCTCAGGCATGACCTTCGGCACCACGTGCAGGCGCACGGGGCCGCGCAGCTGCGAGTAGTCAATGTCCTGCGTGTTGTAGCCGGGCCAGGGCAGGCCGCTCTGCTGGGTCTGCGGCAGGCCGTAGAAGGCGGTGCCGACCGGGCCCATGAAGTTCAGCTTCTCATCAGCCATACGTTCGGTGCGCACACGGCGGGCGTTCTCGCTGACCGTCCACACGACCGAGTCGAGCGGGCGCACGGTCGAATCAGCGTCAATGATGCCGCTGTCGTCACGCAGACCCACGGACAGCTGGCGGTCCTTCAGGGTCGCCTGAATGTCCAGGTGGCCGTGCGAAATCTTGGTGCGGCCGTCGATCTTGCCGGGCACGCACTGGTTACCGGGGGTTCCGGGGGTGGACGGCTGCGCAGACGGCGCCGGGCTAGTCGGAGCAGGTGCGCTCGGGGTCGGGTTCGCGGGCGCGGGGCTAGACGGTGCCGGAGTGGAGGGCGCCGGAGCAGGTACGCTCGGTTCTGCGGAGGCGGTCGGCACCGCAGGCACGGTCGGAACCTCGCTGGGGGACACCGACGGAACGGTGCTGGGCTCAGCGGAAGGAGCCTCGGAAGGAGCCTCGCTCGGCTCAGCGCTAGGAGCTTCAGTCGGCTCGACGGTGGGCTCAGCACTCGGCGACGGATCCACCGGAGCAGGCTTCGGCGCATCGCTAATGGGTGCGCTATCGGGAGCCAGCGCACCGTGCGCGGTGTACTTGGTGCCCGGCTCGTAGTTCGCTGCAACCTCAGTGGTGGAGGCGGAAGCGTTCATATCCGGGTGGGTCAGCATCTTCACGCGCAGAGCAGTGCCCTTGTAGAAGGACTCATCACGGAAGGTAAAGCGCGCCACGCCATCCTCAACGGAGCCTTCCAGGTCGAGGTACGGGTAGACCGGGTCATCCTGGGCGTAGAAGCCGCCGCGCATGAAGCCGCGCACCTTCGGGTCCTTGAAGCGGACCTCAACGGTGCTGAAGCCGTTGCCGTTCGGGGTGACGGTCACGTTGTAGTCCATGCTGGTCGGCGTGTACTGCTGGGTGCTGAGTACGGTGTTCGCCTGATCCGGGATTTCTTCGGGCCAGGAGCCGTTACCGTCGTCGCTGTACACGCTCTCAGCCTTGCCGGGCTCGTAGGTGAGCTTGTGCGAAATCCAGCGGGACGCCTCCGCGCTATTCTCGTCGGAGGTGTCGGGGGTGAAGACCGCCTGCAGCTGGGAACCCTCGCTACCGAGCATTTCAGACCAGGTGGCGGTACCGTTCACGACCGGCAGGTCGGTCAGGAAGTAGCCGTTGTTGTACAGGGTCAGGGTGCCCTTGAGGTTCTTGTTCGCGGCGGTGAAGGTGATGTCGCTGAGCTTGTCGTCGGCATCCTTGTTCTTAGCCGGGTCGGCATCCAGGCGGTGCGGTGCCACGGACAGCATGTACTTTGCGGCGTCCAGGTCACCGACGGGTGCCGCGTTGTAGCGGTCAACGGTGGGTACGGCGGTGGGGGTGCCGTCACCGAGCACGGGCTGCATGCCGCCAACCTGCCAGACCAGCTTCGACGGCTTGGAGCTAATGATGCGGCCGTCGGTGGAGCGCGCCACGGTGCGGTAGGTGACCACGTAGCGGCCCGGGCGGGTGAAGGTCGTGGTGTTGTGGGTGTGGCTACCCTTGTCAAGCAGCCAGGAGTGCCAGCCGGTCGAGCTGCTGGAAAGCATGCGGTACACGTCGGCGGGGGCATCATCCGGGTTGTAGCGGAAGAGCTCCATGCGGCCGGGGCCCTCAACGGAGAGGATGTCGGTAGCGAACACGCCGTCACGGAAACGCTCGGTGGGCACCTTCGTGGATGCGCCCAGGCCAGCCCAGATGGGGTCCTGGTTGCCGTAGGTCAGGTGCGGTGCCATGTAGAGGGTCTGGCCGGGTTCGCCGAGGAACGCCAGGGAGGGCGATTCGCCCAGGGTCATGGTGTACTGCGACTTGCCGTCCCTGGTGCTGTAGCCCTTGCCGACCCAGTTGACGGTCTTGTCCAGTTCGTAGGTGTCTGCGCCGGTCTTGTAGGGGTTCGCCTCGTTCATGAGGACGAAGGTGCCGTTCTGCTCGTCCCAGTATGCCTTGGGGGCGTCAACGTGGCCCTTGGTGGTGACGATTTTGCCGTCGTCGGGGCCTGCTGCGGCGGGCAGGGAGGGGGCAGCGCCGGCGAGCGCGAGCAGCGCTGCGGCGGAAAGGAATGCGGCTGCGCGGCGGAGGGCGGGCTTGCCGCCGGGGATGAAGAGTGCGGGGGTGTGTGTGGTGACCCGTCGTTGGGTCTGCTTCTGAGAGCTCATGACAACCTTTCTCATTTTTCTATTTCCTAGGGTAGCTCTTTTGCAAATAATTGTCATTTAGAACCTAAGTGAGTATAGTGATTCTCAGAAACACGTGTGCGCCGAGGCGCGCCCAAAAACGCACACCACGTACATCCACAAAGAGAAAAACACGGCAGAGCGCACCCCGGACGCAGGGGAGAAACCGGCAACAGGCCGCCGGACCCAGCATCGGGCAAACCCCGAAAACACCGGGTAGCGCGCCAGCCAACGAGCAGTCATCCAAGGAGCCACCATGCAAGGACGCACCAAACCCCTGAGCCTACTCAGCGCAACCACCCTCGGATGCACCCTCGCACTCGGGGCACCCCTCGCCCTCCCCCAGGTCGGCACCTTCACCGCCGCACAGGCACAGGAAAACCAGACCGGCACCCAGGCAGGTACCGAGTCGCGCGCCTACGTCAACTACGAAGGTGACTACGTCATCGCGGGCGTACACACCGAAATGCTCAACGCATTCCTCGACGGCAACCAGTTCACCCTCGCCACCCTCGCAGACACCGGCCCCGGCCAGCAGGGACGATTCAACCCCGCCCGCACCGTCTTCCACCTGCCCGACGTCGAGGATGCACACACCACCGTCACCGCCGGCTACGACTACATTGCCCCCGAAGGCACCGACATCTTCTACATTCCCTCCACCCGCACCCGCGGCTTGCTCTACCCCGGCCTCGGTGCGGAAGGAATCCGCCCCGGCGCGCTCAAGGACAACACCATCAACCTTGAACTCGTGCGCAGCAGCGTACCCGAAGGCGGCCGCGCCGAAGTCTTCACCGAATCCGGCCGCGACAACCCGCGCGTCTTCAGCACCAACGACAAGCTCGCACCGCACACCATCACCTCTGGCGGCCACGAGCACCTCAGCTGGGCATTCACCCGCGAAGGCATCTACCAGCTGACGTTCCGCGCCACCGCAACCCTTGCCGACGGCACCCAGGTCAGCTCCGAGGCAACCTACACCATCGCCGTGGGCACTAACGCTGAGGAAGGCTTCAAGCTCCTGAACGCGCAGAACGCCGCAAAGGAAGCAACCAAGGACGCCACGAGCGAGGCGACCACTACCCCCGAGGCGACTTCCACCGCCACCAGCAGCCCCAGCGCATCTACCTCCGCAAGTGCTGAGGCGAGTGCTTCTGCTGAGGCGAGCGCATCCACCGGTATTCGCCGCGTGGATGGATCCGTGAACGGTCAGAACGCCGCGCAGGTGACCGACCCGAACGGTGCAAAAGCGGCGGCGAATGGTGAGCAGGCATCCCAGGGTGGATCCGGTGTAACCGCTATCAGCGGCACCGACAACACCAATAACGGCTCCGACAAGGGCGAAAGCAAGAGTGGCGGCGATAATGGCAGCTCTCGCAGCGTGAAGGGCTCCAACGCCCAGAACGTCACCGCGCCCGGTAACGGCGGCGGCATTACCGGTAACGGTGTGCTGTCCTCCGGCCTGCCCGGCAGCATGAACCAGCAGTGCATCGCCACCGAGGTTCCCGCCGAAGACGCCAAGGGCTCTAAGGACGCTCAGAAGGACAACAAGCAGAGCAACCAGGCAGCCCAGGCACCGACCAGCATCCCCACCCTCGCTGTAGTCAACACCGCCGAGCACAGCGGCCGTGAAGAAGTCACCCACGGTCACTTTGACGTAGGTCCCGTGCTCAACGGCGGCAACCTCACCAGCAGTGTGAAGGACGACCGCACCAGCCCCGCCCGCCACGTCTCCCCCGGCGCACTCGAGTTCGTGCTCAATGACGCCGCGAAGATCAACCTGCCCGCAGGCATGGAGAACATCGCCCCGGCGGGCACCCCCGTGCACATGATCGGCGCAACCCAGCAGCAGGGCGTGCCCTGGCTCGGCTGGAGCACCCAGGACCCCGAACTGCTCAAGCAGCTCGACGGCCCCGTCACCATGAGCCTCAACGGTTTTGAGGGACCCGGCACCATGTCTACTTTCCTCTCCGGCAACTTCGGTTCCGCCGGTCAGCAGGTCTTCGATTCACGTAGCGGCGGCTCCTTCCAGGTGCCCGCAAACACCCACCAGCACAGCAACTGGGTGTTCACCGCTGAGGGACGCTACACCGTGACCATCGGCTGGACTGCACGCCTGAAGAACGGTCAGCAGGTCAGCAGCGAATCGGTTCTGCACTTCACCGTCGGCAACCCCGATAACGCCCCGGCAAGCAACAACGCGCAGGGTGCGGCAGACACCAAGCAGGACGGCGGCAACGCTAACAGCGCTAACGGCGCCAACAACGGCGGCGAGAAGAGCACCGCCAAGAACCCCGTCAACGGCACCGTAGACGAAGCCACCGGCATCGTTACCAAGCCCGACGGATCCAAGGTGCGCATCGTCGGTAAGACCGCCTCCGGTGAGGATTGCGCCCTGACCAGTCAGGAACTCGCGAACGCGCAGAAGGCAGCCGCTGCAGGTAAGCTGCCGAACACCGGTGTGGTCATCGACCCGTTCATGGTCAGCACTTCCATTCTGGCGCTGGCACTCGGTGCCATGATTCTGCGTTCGGCACGCCGAAAGGACCGCAGCGGTGACACCGCATAGCGGGCATACCGGCAAGGGGTCACACGCCTATAGTCGACGCGCCGCCCTCACCCTCGCCTCCCGCATCGCGGTGGGTGCGGGGGTGGGGGCTGGTGCCTTCGCACTGAGCGGATGCGCCAGCACCGTGAACGCTTCCTCCGACCGGATGCGCGTGGTCGCCACAACCCCAATTCTGGCGGATTTGGCGCAGCAAATTGCAGGAGAGCGCGCCAGCGTGCACTCCCTCGTGCCTGCCGGTGCTGACCCGCACTCGTATGAGCCGAGCCTGCGCGATATCCGCGATGTCGCCTACGCCCGCTGCGCCCTGACGAACGGTCTGCTGCTGGAGCAGCGTAAGCTCAGCAAAATGGTTGAGGCGAACCTGCCCGCAGGCGTTGTGTCCGTGGCAGTTGCGGAGAAGATCGAGCAGTACGGCGGCAAGCTCGAAGCCATTGTTGAGGATGCCTCCCTGGACTCCATCTGGCTGGGTTTGCGTGTTGAAGAGGGCGGGCAGAACGAGTCCGCCCCCGCCGACTCTTCGGATGCAGGCATGCGCTTTGAGGTGCAGAGCGTGCGGGCGCGCACCTCTACCGATTCGTCGAATGCACAGTTGGCGGCGTTCATTACGCAGACCTTCGGCGCGGTGGAGATGCTGTGCGATTCGCATGCGCGCGGCGTGAACCTCACCCGTGAGGGGGACACCGCGATCCGCACCGGCGATATGGGTTCACTGGAGCTTCCGTTGCAGGCGCATACGCACCTGTCGTGGGCGTTTAGTGATGCCGGCGAGTACGCCATTGAGCTGAGCGCCACCGCGGTCAATGCGCCGGAGTCGGTGCGTTCTTCGCGCGGCACGCTGTACTGCGCGGTCGGTCGTGACCCGCAACAGCTGGTGGACCGTCTGGCGAAGGAACAGAACGTTTCTGCCTCGGACATCAAGGTTCTTTCCGCAGGTCACGCCGATATTACGGCACGTACCGGCGACGGCAGGCTCGTGCTTCGCGCGGATTCCTCCCAGGGCGCCGTAGAGTACGAACTGAACCGCACCGTGGTCGCGGTCCCCTCCCGCACCCTGCAGGAGGTGCCCGCCGGCGGTAGCTACCGTTTCCTGCGGTCGGGTGCTTCGGAGCATCGCGGTCAGGTGTACCTGCTGGCGCAGGCCGTTCTGGGCAAGCACGTGCACGGCGAAATTGACCCGCACATTTGGCATTCGGTGCCGAACGCGAAGGCGAGCGTGCAGGTCATTCGTGACGCACTCACCTCCGCCGACCCGGCAGGTTCGAGCGAGTACGCGACCCGCACCGAGCAGGTCATGAAGGAGCTTGACGCCCTGGACGCTCAGCTGCGTCAGGTGTACGGAGGCCTGCCGGAGTCGGCACGCAACCTGGTCACCACGCACGACGGCTACCGCTATCTGGCGAGTACCTACGGGTTGCACATTGCCGGTTTTGTGAGCGCCAGTGCCAGCGGCGAGCCGAGCATTCAGCAGCGTCAGCGCCTGCGTCGCACGGTCGAGGATTTGAAGGTTCCAGCGATTTATCTGGACAAGTCCACGGCGATGCGTTCACCGGTTCTCACGGAGCTGGCTCGGGAGGCTCAGGTGCGTACCGGGGTGCTCTATTCGGACACCCTGGATGCGCAGGCTCCTCACTACGCGCAGATGATGTTGGCGAATGCTCACACGATTGCGCTGTGCTCGGGGGCTAGTTCTGGCGGCGATTCTTCGGGTGCTAGCTGCTCGGAGGCTAGCACCTCGTAACCCGGTTTTTAAGCTACCCACAAGCTCATATAGCCGTATCAGCATATAGATAATCTTTCACACACCGTTTCGGTCATGATTCAAGGAAGTCCTCATGATGAACTCAACCACCCGCTCTTCTCGTAGCCTGTCCGCCCTGGCTCTGGGCGCCAGCCTCATGCTCGCACCCCTGGGTGTGGCACACGCGGAAACCACTCCGGCAACCGCCGAGAGCGCCTCCGCTCAGCCGAGCGACAGCAACCTGAGCCGCGGCGATCGCGCTCTCACCCAGACCCTGTCGGCGGAGCAGCCGGTCGCATCCGGCCGTACCGAAATTTCCGCCGGTCACGTGGATATGGGTCCTCGTTTCAACAACGGCAAGTTTGAGCTCATGCTCCACGACGACCACGGCGAGAGCCCCGTCTGGCGCAGCCTGGACGAGGTCATCTACCGCGGCAGCGATAAGGCCATCCTGGAGGTGCCGAACGACCCGCGCTACTCCTTCGTGGGCGCCCCCGCCGGTTCTAAGGTGTACGTGATTCCGCAGACCGAAACCAAGGGCGTGATTTGGCCGGGTTGGAACACTCAGGATCCGCAGCTGGTGTCCAAGCTGAACCGCGGCGTGAACCTGACCCTGGAGCAGGTGAGCGGCCCCGGCACGTTCAGCCTGTACCTGGAGAACGGCAACTTCTCAGCACCGCAGGTGCTGTGGTCCTCGACCAAGAGTGAGCCGCAGAAGCTGTGGGTTGAGAAGAACACGCACACCCACGCGAACTGGGTGTTCACCGCCCCCGGCGAGTACCTGTTGAAGGTCACCGCGAGCGCTGAGCTCTCTGACGGTTCGACCGTGACCGATACCCGCTACCTGAAGTTTGCGGTGGGTGACTCGGCGAGCGCCGATGCCCTGTACGCGATGGAGGCGCAGGCGCGCGGTTCTGCATCCTCGGGTTCGGCTTCTTCTGCTTCCTCCGATGCTTCGTCTACCTCTGCTTCTCAGACATCGGGTACTCAGGCATCCGGTTCTTCTTCTGCCGCCGCAGCGAGCGACCAGAGCGGTTACAAGGCAGAGTTCACTGTCCCCTGGGGTGCTATTGCCGCAGGCGTGGCAGCTGTGATTGCCGTGGGCGCGTTCCTTTCGTTCCGTCGCCGCTCCTCCGCGCAGCGTGAGGCACTGGATGAAGTGCGCGGTGACCGTTCGTGAGCGCGTCGGTAACAGCGGGCACTAAGTCAACGGTGAGCTCCGGGCCCGTCCTAGAGATTTCAAACCTGTACGCCGGCTACGCGCGCCGTTCCATCCTCAAGGATCTCTCTCTGACCCTGGAGCGCGGCGAGTTTGCGGGTCTGATTGGTGCTAATGGTGCCGGTAAGACCACGCTGTTGCGCACCATCCTGGGTCTGATTCGCCCGGCGTCCGGGCAGGTTCGGGTGTTGGGTGAGTCGCCGCGTGTGGCGCGTGCGCATATTGGTTATGTGCCGCAGAAGCACCAGTTCCAGTGGGATTTTCCGCTGACCGTCAAGGACACGGTGATGACCGGTCGCGTGCGTGAGATTGGGTTCTTCCGCCGCCCGGCGAAGAAGGACTGGGTGCAGGTTTTTTCGGCGATGGAACGCACCGATGTTCTGCATCTGCAGGACGCTTCCATCGCGGAGCTTTCCGGTGGTCAGCGCCAGCGAGTGCTGCTTGCGCGCGCCCTGGCGGCGAACCCCTCCCTGTTGCTGCTGGATGAGCCGTTTACGGGCGTGGATGCACCCACCCAGACCACGCTGACCCGCCTGTACCGTGAGTTGGCGGACGAGGGCATCACGATTCTGATGTCTACGCACGACATGCTGGCTGCGCGCGAATCCTGCTCGCGTCTGTGCGGTGTGCGCGGCAATATTCACCTGGATGGTCCGGCAGACTCCTTTAGCCTGGAGCAGCTGCACACGTGGTTGCACGGTCACGATATTGAGGAGGCGCAGGGCCACGCCCGCACGGGCTTCACCTGTGCCGGTGGTGCGCTGGATGAGTACGGCCACGAGCTGCCGGATTCCTGCACTTCGGCTGCTTCCGCATCCCCCGCCCACGCTACTTCTACCGGGGGTGCCCGTTGATTACTCCTCTCGATTTTCTGGCCGACCTGTTCAACCCGTCCCTGGCGTTCCTTCCGCGCGCCCTGGCGGCGGTACTGCTCGCGTCGGTGGTCACCGGCGTGGTGGGCTGCCACGTGCTGATGCGCGGCATGGTCTTCATTGGCGATGCGGTGGCGCACTCGGTATTCCCGGGTCTTGCGGTGGCGTTCGTGCTGGGCGGCAACCTGATGGTGGGCGGCCTGACGGCGGGCGTGGTGACGGCTATTCTGGTGGCTATTTTTAGTCAGAATCAGCGGCTGCGCGAGGATTCCGTGATTGGTATTTTCTTTGCCGCATCTTTTGCGCTGGGTATTGTGATTATTTCGTTGGCGCCGGGCTATTCGGGTTCGGTGCAGGACTTCTTGTTCGGCTCGATTGTAGGTGTCTCGAATGAGGACATTACCAACGCCGCGATTATGGGTGCCGTTATCCTGCTGGTGCTGTGGCTGTTCCACCGCCAGATTGTGACGGTCAGCCTGGACCGTGAGAGTGCCCGCGCGATGGGCCTGCCGGTGCTTGCCCTGGATATTGTGCTGTACGTTCTGGTGACCATTTCTGTGGTGCTGGGTCTGCAGACGCTCGGTAACGTGCTGGTGTTGGCGCTTCTGGTGATTCCGGCGTCGGCTGCGCGTCTGGCGTGCCGCCGACTGGGGTCGATGATGGTGTTCTCGCCGGTGTTTGGCGGTATCTGCTCGATTGTTGGCCTGTACCTGTCGTGGGCGTTTAACCTGCCGACTGGTGGCACGATTGTGCTGTCGATGGTGGCGGCTTTTGTGCTGGTGTGGGCCGTGACGGCGGTTCGTTCGCGAGCGCGCGCCCAGCTGAAGAGCTAAACCCAGTTGAAGGACTAACCCCAGCTCAACCCAACTTTTCTACATATAACGCACGAGGCGCATCCCTATTTTCGGGGGTGCGCCTCGTGCGTTATTTACAGGTATTAAATACCCAAACTGAACCATGTTTATGTTTAAAGAACTAAAAGATACACTCCGCGTAATAAAAGCGCTTAATTCAACACGTCGGGTTTAATGAAAATACAACCTATCAAATATTCCTTATAGGTTGATACATGTAGTGATAAAGCAGTCACTGCACCCTCATCAGAGCTTCAACGAAGGAGTCACCATGAAGGCATATGTGTACCACGGTCCTGATCAGAAGGGCGCCTGGGAGGAAGTCCCGAACCCCACCATTCTTGAGCCCACGGACGTTATCGCGCGCGTCGACACCACCACCATTTGCGGTACTGACCTGCACATCCTGAAGGGCGACTGCCCCGAGGTGGACCACGGACGCATCCTCGGCCACGAGGCTGTCGGTACCATTACCGAGGTTGGCTCCGCGGTGACTGACCTGAAGGTCGGCGACCGCATCATCATCCCCGCCGTGACCAGCTGCGGTAAGTGCTCCTACTGTAAGGCGAACCAGCCTTCGCACTGCCAGACCGTTGGTGGTGTCGGCTGGATTTTCGGTTACATGATTGACGGCACCCAGGCTGAGTACGTGCGTGTTCCCTACGCAGAGACCTCGGTTCACCTGGTTCCGGAGGGCCTGTCCGATGAGGACGTCCTCTTCCTCACCGACGCTCTGCCCACCGGCTTCGAGATCGGTATTCTGAACGGCAACACCAAGCCCGGCGACACCGTCGCTGTCGTGGGTGCAGGCCCCGTGGGTCTGGGCGCAATCATGACCGCTAACCTCTGCGGTGCCGGCCGCGTCATCACCGTCGACTTCGACGACAACCGCATGAACAAGGCACTGGAGCTGGGTGCAACCGACAAGGTCAACGCGGGCGACCCGGACTTCATCGAGAAGATTAAGGCTCTCTCCCCCGACGGCCTGGGCGTGGATGTGGCAATTGAGGCCGTCGGCGTACCGCAGACCTTCGAGACCTGCACCAAGATTGTTCGCCCCTACGGCAACATCGCGAACGCTGGCGTGCACGGCAAGCCCGTTGAGCTGCCACTGAACACCATGTGGATTTCTAACGTGAGCATCAACATGGGCCTGGTCAACTGCAACACCGTCGGTAACCTGCTGAACATGGTCCGCTCGGGTCGTCTGAACGCTAAGGCGATGGCAACCCACCGCTTCACCTTCGACCAGTTCGAGGAAGCCTACGACCTGTTCAGCCACGCTGCTGAGCACAACGTGGTGAAGGTTGTTATCTCCCGCGACCCGGAGGTTGCGGCATAGACTGCGGTAGGCTCATATACCGCTCATACTGAAACCCCGAACGTTCGTTGGGGATTTCGGTGGGATGTATTCAATACACTGCGAACATCCCTAGGATTCGCCTCCGGGTGGGAGAGGGTAGGTCTCACCCGGAGCGCGAATCGTCCTCCCCTACCCCGAGATGTAGTTATTTTCTGATGATGTAAGAAATCTGAAGATGTAGAGATGCGCCGGCTCGGGGTTTTCTGTTCCCTCAGCCCCCTCTCCGGTGGGCTCTGGGGCGGTTCCTCAAGCGTGATGCACCCTCTGCCGGGCGCTCTGCCAACCTGCTTCGGCGGGTTCTTCTGCCAGGCAACCTCTACCGGTGGAGGGGCGCATCATTTGGCTCTTCTTGGTCGGGTGGTACCTCCGATTCTGCTCGCCCTTGAAGGGAAAGGAAAAGGGTCGCACGCTTACGGTTCAATGGCGAACTCGTAGGCTGCGACCCTTTTCTCATGCCCGGTTTTCGGTGCCTCGGGCGGGCTATTTAGTTTTTAGGCTTCTCAGTACTGGGTTTTTCTCCGGCGGCATTCTTTTCACCGGTGTTCTCATGACCGGCAGCATCGTGCAGGATGCGGGTGAACGCCTCCGTGGGGTCGTCTGCCCCAACTGCGACGGATACCTCGGCTACGGCGGAAGGTTCGGTGGCGCTTCCGGTGACGGGCTCAGTGGGTGCATCAGCCAGGTCCTCGGCAGGTGCTCCAACGGGCACCTCCGCGACAATGGGCTCCTCCGAGGCGGACTCCCCAGAGGCAGGCGCTTCCGAAGCCTTCTGCACATCCTCCTGCTTATCCTGAGCCGGCGCCTCTACAGGCTGCCCAGAAACACCCTGCTCAGTAGCTACCGGCTCACCGTGCGCGGATTCCTTCTTCGCATCCTTGTGCGCGTCCTTATGTTCGAGCCTGTAGATGATGCGCGGTTCCAGGCGCTCAAAACCAATCTTGGAGCGCACCCAGTTCACGAAGCGGTCGATACGGTCCTCACCCTCGGTGGTTTCCACGACCCGGTAGTTGCGCGGCAGCATCACGCTGTCGCTGAGCACGCGCGGGTACTCGTCAATCTCCTGAATGCCCGCCATGTACATGTTCTGCCGGAACTGGTGGGCGAACTCCTGCTGGCCGAGGAACAGCTGGTCGGCGTAGGTTTTAGCCGCCAGGCGCTCGCTGTAGGCGTCCTTGGAATCGCGGGCACCCTTCTTGGAGCCGTAAATATCCCAGAAGTAGAAGTACACGTTGTTCGCGATAATGGCGGAGATAATGCGGTTCTGCAGGTACACGAGGGAACCCACCGCAATCGCGCCAACAATCAGGAGCACCACAGCGAGCGGGGAGAGCGCAAAGTCAGACAGATTGCCGCGGTGGTTCGTGAACAGGCCAATCAGGTAGACGATGGTGACCACGACGATGGGCACACCGATGAACACCACGGCGAGCGGCGTCCAGATGTACAGCAGGCCGCGCAGAATCAGGCGGTAGTAGCTAATCGAGTCGCCCATCTGGATGGGGGTGGGCTTGACCGAGGAGTGGGCGCGCTTCATGAGCAGGCTGAAGATACGGTTGCTATCGATGCCGACCTTACGCAGCTTCGATTCGAGGGACGCACGTTTGAGGAAGACCCGGTAGTTTTCGAGGACGACGCGCTGGTCGGAGGTGAGCTTTTCGGGGTCGGGTAGGGCGTTGAGGTCCAAGCCGGCTTCGGTGAGGAGTTTGCTCCACAGTTCCAGTCGCGCCAGTTCGGAGGGTTTTGCCGCCGCCTGCGCCTGGTAGTTCTTGTAGGAGATGAAGATGGTGCTGGCACCAATGAGTAGCGTAATAAAGGGTGCTATCCAGTCTTTGAGTCCCATGGTGGCGTTCCTCCTTGATTGTGTGGAGCCGCTGGTTCCTCGGTCTTTTTGTGGGCGTCTTTTTCGGGCGTGAGCCCACTGTTTTACCGTACCACCGGCACCTGTGCTGAACCTTTAAATGCGCAGGTGGAAGGGTTTCAAAAAAGCCCCGCCTCCCGATGCTGCGGTAGCGTCAGGAGGCGGGGCTCATGTATTCCGAATTAGTGTTCTGCGGGCTTCATTTCGCGCGGTGCCTTACGAATCATGAGGTAGCTGATGACAGCCATAACACCCATGAGCACGGCACTGAATGCGGAGCTCAGCACCACGCCGGAGTCAAAGGCGGCGAATGCGGAAGAGAGCAGCTGGTTCGCCTGCTCACCACCCACATGGCTGGCAACCGACACGGCACCGCCGAGGGTTTCGTGGGCGTTATCGGCGAGAGTCTCATCCAGGCCGTCGGGTACAACCACATTTGCGCGGTAGACGGCGGTGAGCATACCACCGATAATGACGGTGCCGAGCACCGCACCCATCTCGTAGGAGGTCTCAGAAATCGCGGATGCCGCACCCGCCTTACGCGGCGGCACGCTGGAGAGCATCAGGTCGTTCGAAATGGTCTGCGCAATACCGATGCCGGTACCGAGCACAATGAAGATCAGGATAATCACCAAGTCGTTGTGCGCACCCAGGAAGGCGAGCACCGCAAACGCGGCAGCGTTGAGCGCCAGACCGAAGGACACCACCTGCGCCGGGTGGAAGTGCACCGCCACGCGCGCAATCACCAGGCCGGCGATAATGGTCGCCAGGGTACCGGGAATCAGCAGCATACCGGCGTACATGGGCGGCAGGCCGGAGACCAGCTGCAGGTGCTGGGAGGCGAAGTAGATGAAGCCAACGTCCACCATCATGGAGATGAGGTTTGCGGTAATCGCGCCGGTGAACACGGTGTTGCGGAAGAGGCGCACGTCCAGCATGGGCTGAATATCGTTCTTCTCGCGGTTGAGCTGACGCAGCACGAACAGGACGATGAAGCACAGGCCGGCAAGGATGGTGCTAATAGCCACTGCATCGAAACCGGTTTCGGAGGTGTGAGTCAGACCGAAGGTAATGCCGGTCATGCCGGTCATAATCAGCAGGATGCTCAGCGGATCCACCGGGCTGGGATTCGGATCCTTAGACTCGGGCACCATGATCGGGGCAAGAATCAGCAGAGGAATCAGAATCGGCACAGCGAGCAGGAACACCGAACCCCAGTCGAAGTGCTCCAGCAGGAAGCCACCCACAATCGGACCCAGCGCCGCACCGGCGGAGAAGCCCGAAGCCCACACGGCAATAGCGATGCGGCGCTCGGTTGCGTCCACAAAGATATTGCGGATAATCGACAGGGTTGCCGGCATGAGCATCGCACCGAAAATACCGAGCAAGGCACGGGCAACCACGAGCATCAGCGCGGAGGGAGCGAATGCCGCGAGCGCAGAGATTGCCGCGAAGCCGGTCGAACCGATGAGCAGTAGCTTGCGGCGGCCGATACGGTCACCGATAGCGCCCATGGGCACGAGCAGGGCGGAGAGCACCAGCGGGTAGGAGTCAACGATCCACAGCTGCTCCGCGGAGGAGGGGCTCAGCGCCTTAGCGATTGCGGGCACCGCGAAGGCAAGCACCGTGTTGTCGATAGAGACCAGGAGCACCGGGAGCATGAGCACGCCGAGTGCCGCCCAGCGTTTGGTCTTCTGGTCGGGGGCGTGAATGGGCAGAGCCGTGGTGTGCGGATTGTGATTCGTCATGGGTTGTTTTCGTGCGTCTATAAGGTATCGGCTGATGCGGCGGACGCGGCGGCATCAGCTCGGCCTATCTTTTGGACTAGGTCTTTTAGTGAGGTTTTCGGGGCTTACCCGGAGTTTTTAGGGGTCCGGGTGGGTCCACAAACGAAGATTAACTATACCAACTGGACGGTATAGTTTCAAGCGGTTAAACTGGTACACATGACCACCCCCAACCACCGAAAACAACGCGCCAACAACTCCCGCGAACACATCCTCGACACCTACGTCGACCTGCTGATTCGCTCGGGAGAACGCGCCGCAACCCTCGACGCCGTCGCCACCGCCGCCAAGGTTTCCAAGGGCGGGCTACTCTACCACTTCTCATCCAAGAAGGCGCTCCTTGAAGCGCTCGCAGAACGTACCCTCACCCTGGCTGAAGAGGACTTCGCGGCAATGGAGCAGGCACCCGAGGGGGCAAGCGCCTACTACATCAATTCCTCCACGCCGGATAACACCCCGTTCGACCGTGCCCTCATTGCCCTCAGCCGCCTGGCGCAGAGCAATAATGAGCTCGCCCAGCAGACCATGAGCCGCGTACAGGATGGCTGGCATGCGCTCGTCCTCGCTGAGCTGGGCGATGAACAGATTGCCCGCACCGTGCTGCTTTTGGGTGACGGCATGTACTACAACGCGGCGTTCGGAGGCGACTCCGCCAGCCCGCAGAGGGCCGCAGCCATCGCGGCAGACCGAGCGGCACTCGAACGCGCCCTGCAGGTACTCAAGGCGGCGACTCGTTAAACCACAAAAACCACCCGATACAGCGCTTAAAGCCACAAGCTAAAACCGCCGCCTCAGACCGTATTCTTCAGCGCCGGCGAGCACCCAGGACTTAAACTGGAAGAGTACGTAACCGCTCTTCAACCAAGGAGTTCCAATGATTTTCATTGCTGTCAAGTTCCCCGTCAAGCCCGAATACGCTGACCAGTGGATCGAGAAGACCCGCGCTTTCACCGAGGCAACCCGCGCCGAGGAAGGCAACAAGTTCTTCGAGTGGTCCCGCAGTGTTGAGGACCCGAATGAGTTCGTTCTGCTCGAGGCTTTCAACGACGACGCAGCTGGCCCGCACGTGAACTCTGACCACTTCCAGCAGGCCATGAAGGACATGCGTCCGCTGCTGACTGCAACCCCGAAGATTATTTCTCGCCTGATTGACGGCGACGACTGGGAAGCTATGGGCGAGCTGCAGATCGACTAGTCTGCACCCCGAATATGCACCCTAAAATTACATAGTTAGACGTTGCATAAGTAGACGCTGGAGCGCCTCTCCTCTCTGCCTTTTGAGCAGTGCGGAGGGGCGCTTTGGCGTGTCCGGTACCTGAACTTTTCCCCTTGACACGACGCGGATGGTACCGGTTTTCGACTCAGCGGGTGCCTTGCGTGCATTTTTACCCTATTAACCCCTTAAAATGGGTAGAGTATGCACACCTATCGATACCCATTCGCACAGGAGGCCTGAATGAGCATCGCATCCCAGCCTCTTCCCGGCGCAGTCGCCACTGAAGAGCACAACGACGTGGACCACACCTCTGTATCTCTCGCTGTCTCAACCGTGATTCTAGCTTTGCGTCCCAAGGAAAACGAGACCCACCCGACCCTGTGGCTGCCGCTGGTTCGCCGCCTCCGCGAGCCCTATAAGGGCCAGTGGGCGCTTCCAGGCGGCCCGCTCAACCCGAACCTCTCCCTCGAAGAGGCAGCGGCTTCAACCCTGAAGCGTGCAACCAACCTGCAGCCCGGCTACCTGGAGCAGCTCTACGCATTCGGTGACGTTCTGCGCACCCCCGAGGCGCGCGCCGCCCGCGTTGTGGGCGAGCCCGAACCGGCACCCGGTACTGATCACGAGCGCGTGGTTTCCGTGGTGTACTGGGCGTCGATTCCCGCCACCGAGGTCGCGAACACTCGCGTGCACGAGAACATCCGCTGGTTCCCGGTGGATGAGCTGCCCGAGCTCGCCTTCGACCACAACGAAATCATTGAGTACGCGCTCTACCGCCTGCAGAACAAGGTCGAGTACTCGCGTATTGCGCACTCTTTCTTGGGTGAAGAGTTCACCCTGGCGCAGCTGCGTGAGGTGTACGAGGCGATTCTGGGTCGCACCCTGGATCCGGCGAACTTCCGCCGCCAGATTGCAGCATCGAAGTCGATTATTGACACCGGCCGCCGCGTGGAGGGCACCCGTCACCGCCCGCCGCGCCTGTACCGTTACAACGACGCTCAGGCATATGCGGATGCGGGCCCGCTGGGCATGTACCGCGAGCGCCACGAGGCGTAATAGCCTTTCGCGCGTTGTACGCGCGCAGATTTAATGCCTAAAAGGAGGGGCGGCACCGTGCGGTGTCGCCCCTCTTTTTGCGTTCTCTAGGGGGTATCGGCACTTGTCAGGCGGTTTTTCGGGAGGGTGTTTGACTCAGCACCCACACAGTTTCTATGCTTGAGCCATCAGCTCTCTATCCGCGCTACCCCACCGTGGGGGGGGTAGCCTAAGGGACTGAACATATCGATTGACCGAAGCCACCCAAGGCACGACCGGGGTGCCCTTCGGAATCTAGGAGGCATCAAAGAAATGACCCACCGAGCATAAGCCCGGACTCAGAAGAATTTTTCGCGCGCTCACGTAGCAGCTCTACGGACACGTTTCCTACGTGCTCCAATCAGTGCGCACGCACCCGGGCACAGGTACATCCACCGTTACGCTCGGGTTTTTTCATGCCTTCACGCCTTCATGTGCGCTGGCAGGAATCCGAGCACCTACTCGAAGGAACTCGGCCCATGTCACGTCACATTACACTCGACCATATTTCGTACGCACATCCGGGTGAGCCCCCGCTTTTCACCGACCTTTCCGCGGTATTTTCTGCGCCACTCACCGGGCTTATCGGCGATAACGGCGCCGGAAAAACTACCCTCTTCAGACTTATTCTTGGCGACATAAACCCTAGTCAAGGGATAATCAGCACCCCACCGCGCATAGCGTACCTACCGCAAGATTTAGGGTTGAGTGGGCATCAGCATCTTGCCGATATTTTTGGAATTACAAAAATACTGCAGGCGCTTGATGCGCTGGAATCGGGCGAATATTCCCCCAGCCTTTACGACACCATAGGCGACGCCTGGGATATTGAAGAACGCACCCTCGTAGCCCTTGCCGAACATGGTTTTGGTCCTGCCCTCACTACGACCGATACACAGGCCCGTCGCAACCTTCTGATGCGTCCCCTTAGCACCTTTTCAGGTGGTCAGACGGTCACAGCCGCACTCATCGCGCTTCTGTATTCAGATCCAGAGTTCATTCTGCTCGACGAGCCGACGAATAACCTAGACTCCGCGGCGAAAGCCCAGCTCTTCACGACACTGGAGGCGCTGCCCTGCCCGGCGCTCATTATTAGCCACGACCGCGACCTGCTGGAGCGCGTGCACGTGATTGCCGAGCTTCACGCCGACCGCCAGGGGCTGGCGCATCTGCGCCTCTTCGAGGGTAACTACAGCACCT
>ERZ1674249.74-NODE-75-length-15569-cov-6.011989_pt1 | contig 15569 bp, 13 predicted proteins | sample MGYA00581198_ERZ1674249 | MGnify/ENA primary metagenome ERZ1674249 (study PRJEB41354, sample SAMEA4873349) | human saliva metagenome | biome: human-associated habitat [ENVO:00009003]; feature: mouth environment [ENVO:08000002]; material: saliva material...
CTTCAGTTCGCTGGCTTCTTTTGGAGCCATGCCTTCGGGGATAGAGTCTAAGTCTACGGGACGAAGACGATAGATCGCCTGTCCGTTGGGTGAGCGCTTCTCGACGAAAACATACTGGTAGTGTGGCTTGGTCGTCCAAGCTGCATTCTTGCTTTGTCGGGTCAGCGTCAAGGAGAGGAGCATCCCACCGCGAGTAGCTGGTGGAGTGATTTGGTTGCTAATGAAGTTCCCCATCGAGTAGATAACGAAGGTCTCTCCACGCTGCGTATCTTGTCCCTGGAGGCGCGTGCTCTCTTGCACGACGTGAGGGTGGCTACCGATGACGGCATCTACGCCTTGGTCAGCGAGCCATTGCGCGAGCTCTCGCTGGGCTCGGTTCGGGGACTTCTCGTACTCGTTACCCCAGTGGATCTGTACGATCTTGTACTCTGCTCCGAGGCTATCTGCACGGCGTAGGTCTGCCGCGATGTGCTCTTTGCTTATCGTGTCTATGACAGTTGGGTGGGGAATTGGAAGCCCATTGGTGCCATAGGTGTAGGCAAGGATAGCAAGCTTGATCCCACGTACTGATTGTATGAGAGGAGTGCGTGCTGGGCGCTCACTGAGGTTGCGATAGCTCCCTGTGGTGGCTATCCCGAGGCTGTCGAGTACATCGATGGTATGGGTGATACCATAGCCTCGGCGATCACAACTGTGATTGTTGGATGTCGTGAGGACATCAAAGCCAGCTTCACGGAGGGCTACTGCGAGGGCTTCGGGGGAGGAGAACATGGGATAACCGCTGTAAGGCTTACCTCCAAAGGTCGTCTCCAGATTGCCTATCGCTAGGTCTGCTCGCTCAATGGCGGGGCGTACAAGACCAAAGCTTTGAGCGAAATCATAGCTCCCATCCGATTGGGCTGCTGCACGTATCTGCGGCCCATGAGTCATAATGTCTCCAGCAAAGATAAGCTCGAGCGTATCGCCACGTAGGGTCGTACTATCGATGTGTGCAGACGCAGCCTGGCTCTGTGTGCTACTCTGCCCATGGCAGGATAGTGCGAGTAGGCAGGCTGAGAGCGCTGTAGTAGATACGAGTGAGCGACGTAGCCCCCTCAAGAAATGAAGGTGGAGCATATTTATTTACTTGTATTCGGGGCGGTACTTCCCACTCTCCTTGTCCTCGAGGATGCCGAGATAGCTAATGTAGCGGGAAGAAGCTATACGCCCAGCCTCGACGGCTTCGCGTACGGCGCATCCAGGCTCATGGGTGTGTGTACAGTTGCCAAAGCGGCAAGCAGTACTCTCCTCGAAGAGCTCTGGGAAGTAATGGGACACCTCAGCATCCTCCATCTCGAGCATGCCAAAGCCCTTGATACCTGGAGTGTCGATGAGATATCCTCCCTCGGAGTAGGGGAGTGGGACCATCTGTGAGAAGGTCGTGGTGTGCATCCCCTTGAAGTGAGCTAATGAGATAGATCCTGTACGTAGCTCTACGCCTGGGATCAGCTGATTGATGAGGGTACTCTTCCCCACACCAGAGTGTCCACTGAAGAGCGTGATCTTTCCCTTGAGATGGTCAATGAGGGCTTCGACACCCTCTCCCGTCGTCGCTGAGACTCGGTGACAGGGATAGCCAATCCCTTCGTAGAGGGCGATGAGCTCCTCCATATAGTCGATAGCCCCTGGAGTATAGAGGTCTATCTTATTAAAGATAAGTTCCGTGGGGACTCGATAGGCCTCTGCTGTGGCGAGGAAGCGGTCGATGAAGGTCGTACTGGTCTCAGGTGCTGCGATGGTGCAGACGAGGAAGGACGCATCGATGTTTGCTGCCAGGATGTGGGACTCCTTGGAGAGGTTTGCAGCCCGACGGATGATGTAGTTCTTACGGGGGAGGATATCCTTGATGTAGAGGGTCTCTTCCTCCGCTTGGCCTGAGGTCTGCTCTACGACGACGTGGTCTCCGACGACGATGGGATTGGTCGAGCGGAAGCCACGTAGACGAAGGTTGCCCTTGGCAAGACACGGGCGCTCTACACCATCCTCAGTGAGGACGATGTAGTGGCTACCTGTGTTCTTGATGACTAAGCCTGTCAATGCTTTGATAACGTGGATGGCGGTCTCGTGCGGAGCTTAGACCGTCATGATCTCCTTCTCCTTAGCTGCGAAGAGCTCGTCGATCTTCTTGATGAAGCGGTCGTGGAGCTTCTGTACTTCGCCTTCTGCGTCCTTTGCGACGTCCTCAGGAGTGTTGTCTGCCTTGATACTCTTCTTGATCGCATCGTTGGTATCACGGCGAGCATTGCGTACGCTTACCTTGGCATTCTCTGCGTCAGCCTTGACCTGCTTGACGAGTTCGCGACGGCGGTCTTCGGTGAGCGGGGGGATACCGAGGCGGATCAGCTCACCATTGTTCTCTGGGGTGATGCCGAGAGGGGAGTTGATGATAGCACGCTCGATGTCACGGATGATACCCTTTTCCCAAGGAGTGATGACAATGCTCTTAGCATCGGGTATGGTGACAGTACCTACCTGCGTCAGAGGGACGGGGCTACCATAGTACTCGACCATGATACCGTCGAGGATCTTGACGTTGGCCTTACCGGCACGTACACGAGCGAGCGCCTCCTCGAGGTGCTCTACGGTCTTCTCCATCTGGCTGGCGGCTTGTGCTATCAGCCCTTTCAGTTCGCTCATAGAGTTTATTTAGTCGTTGTTGATAGGATGGTTGCTTGTTCTTAGAAGCCCACGTAGGTGCCGATAGGCTCGCCACTGAGGACCTTGAGGAGGTTGCCTGGAGTGTCCATGTCGAAGACGATGATGGGTAGATTGTTCTCCATGCACATGGTGGTAGCTGTGAGGTCCATGACCTTTAGCCCACGCTGGTAGATCTCATCATAGGTGATGCGATCAAACTTCGTAGCCGTAGGATCCTTCTCGGGGTCGGCGGTATAGATGCCGTCGACACGTGTACCCTTGAGCATGACATCAGCCTCGAGCTCGATACCGCGGAGGGACGAACCTGTATCGGTCGTGAAGAAGGGATTCCCCGTTCCGCCCGAGAGGATGACGACTTCGCCTGCCTCAAGGGCATCGATGGCGCGACGCTTGGAGTAGAATTCGCCGATAGGCTCCATTCGGATTGCGGTGAGTACTCTGTTCTTCACACCACGAGAGGTGAGTGCTGAGCCGAGGGCTAAGCTATTGATGACGGTGGCCAGCATACCCATTTGGTCGCCTTGCACACGGTCGAAGCCTTGGGCGGCACCACTTAATCCGCGGAAGATGTTGCCACCACCGATGACGATGGCCACTTGTATGCCGCGCTTGACTGCCGCTTCGATGTCTTGTACATAGTCAGCGAGGCGGTCGTTGTCGATGCCGTATTGCTTCGCTCCCATGAGCGATTCGCCACTGAGCTTGAGGAGTACTCGTCTGAAGTTATTCATTTCGTTCTCTTTGAATATAGCTACTACTATGGTACAAAGAAACGACTTTTACGCCTAATCTCCACGCAGGAGCGCTCTGCTCTGAGTTTAATGCTCAGCTTGCGCTGGGGGAGAGCCTTTGCAGAGGGAGATAAATGAACCAGTACTGGTCAGCGATCCAACCAGTACTGGTCACCCCTACCTACCAGTACTGGTCACGACGCGAAGTAGTACTGGTCACGATGCCGACCAGTACTGGTTTGTTTTTCTCTCCTTTAGAGGTGCCTCTCCCTCCCGCATAAGCAGGGGGAAGTTCGTATCTTTGTCCTCATAAAATAAGTAGATAAGATATGTCTCGACTCAATAGCTGGATGAGCTACTTTGTGCTGGTGCTTCTCTCCTTCTCTTTCGCTGCCTGCTCACAGAAAGAGGAGAAAGAGGAGACACCTCCAGTACAGCTCCTCCTGATCCAAGCCCAAAGCCTCTCACGCCTCGAGCTGGCTACGACACAGGTACGTATTGTCCTTAAGATCGATCCCCACCGCGACGGCTTCTTAGGATTTAAGAAGCTCTTCGGCTCGAAGGAGACCCGTGTGGAGCTTCTTAGCCAAGCCTCTGCCTACTGCGATCTCTCGCTACTCACGGAGAAAAGTATCGTACAGCAGGCCGATAGCACGGTAGATCTCTATCTTCCCCCGATCGAGGTCAAGCGGGAGCTGGATAACCTGAACCACAACGTCCTGCAGGAACCTACGGGCTTGCGTCGCCGCCTATCGACCAACGAACTTGATGAGATCATTCGCTCTCGCCAGACGATGATCGACGGGCTCGTTGCCAAAGCTTTGGAGCAAGAGCGAGGCGCACTAATCCGCACGGCATCGGCTACGCTGACGAATAAGCTGCAGCCGATCTTCCGTGACCTCCGCCTTACAGTGCGTGTCCACTTGGACGAAGCCGATGCCTCCCTCATTCAGTCCTCTAAGTCCGCAGCGCAATGATAAAGCTCTCTTGGCGGATCCTTCGCCCGATCCTACTCCTTATTATATGTATAGTTGCGGGGCTCTTCATCTATCATAAGTTCTTCCGCAAGGCACCCCAGCCAGAGGTGACGACTGAGGAACTGCAGATGAAGGTCAGTCAGCGCCTGCGCCTCATCACCGAAGAGATCAGCTACCGGCAGGATGTCAATCTCTATGAAGCGGGGCAGCATGCTGTTGGCACCGCCGACCTCGTCGCCTACGTCAAGTATGACCTCGAGAAGCTCCACTTCACGACGGCAGGCGACACTGTCTACGTGAGCCTTCCTGCGCCCGAGCTTGAGCTGGGGCGACGACCAGGCGGAAATCACTCCGTGCGCTACTATCTGGATCGTGGTGGGCGCCTTGGTGAAGCCAGCGCTGACCGTGTAGCGATACGCCGCTTCGACGAACGCATCCTTCGCGATGCGGAGCTGGATATACGCACCAGCCCTCGCTACCTCCCTGCCGCACAGCTGCGTGCCGAGGAGCAGCTCCAGCGCTTCCTCTCAGCCTTAGCTCCCCAGCGTGTCATCCTTGTCGTCCCTGAGATCCGTATGCCCCAGGGCGATCTCCCCGCCGCTTCCTCCACCTCTATTCCTCATGATCAGCGTCAATAACGTATCGGTATATTTCGGGGCTAAGCCCCTCTTCGAAGATCTCTCGTTCGTCATCTCCGCCAAGGAACGTATCGCTCTGGTGGGAAAGAACGGGGCAGGGAAGTCCACCCTCCTCAAGCTCTTGGCTGGAATCGCTGAGCCTACTGAGGGCGTCATCAGCCGTCCGAAGGGGATCAGCATCGGCTACCTGCCGCAGGTGATGAAGACGAGCGATGAGCGTACCGTCCTCGGTGAGTGCCAGCAGGTCTTCAGCCACATCACCGAGCTGGAGGCCGAAGTCGAGCGCCTCGCCGAAGAGATGGCGACGCGTACCGACTACGATAGCACGGATTATATGGAGCTTATCGAGCGCCACGCTCAGCGCTCCGACCAGCTCCTTATGCACAGCACAGGGAGCATCGAGGCTAATATCGAGAAGACGCTCCTTGGCTTGGGCTTCGAGCGCTCGGACTTCGATCGTCCCACGGCAGAATTCTCTGGCGGCTGGCGAATGCGTATCGAGCTGGCGAAGATCCTCCTGCAGCGTCCTGACGTCTTGCTCCTCGACGAGCCTACGAACCATCTGGATATCGAGTCTATTCGTTGGCTGGAGCGCTTCATTGCTTCGGGTTCGGCGGCTCTGGTGCTGATCTCGCACGACCGCGCCTTCATCGACGCTACGACGAATCGCACGCTGGAGATCGAGCTCGGGCGCTTGCACGACTACAAGACGAACTACAGCCATTACCTCGTCCTACGTGAGGAGCGCCTCGAGCAGCAGCGCCGCGCCTACGAGAATCAGCAGAAGGAGATCCAAGCGACCGAAGACTTCATCGAGCGCTTCCGCTACAAGGCGACCAAGGCCGTACAGGTGCAGAGCCGCATCAAGCAGCTCTCGAAGATTGACCGTATCGAGGTGGAGGACATTGACCGTGCGGCGATGCACTTCTCCTTCCTCCCCGCGGTGACGTCGGGTGCTTACCCCGTGATCATCGATAGCCTCACGAAGCGCTACGGCGAGCACACCGTCTTCTCGGATGTGAATATGACCATCGAGCGCGGTGAGAAGGTCGCTTTCGTCGGGAAGAATGGCTCGGGGAAGTCCACCCTCATCAAGTGTATCATGGGAGAAGTCAGCGACTACACGGGCACGCTCAAGCTCGGGCATAACGTCGAGATCGGCTACTTCGCCCAGACGCAGAGCCAAGAGTTGGACGGGAACTACACCGTCTACGAGACTATCGACCGCGAAGCGCAGGGGGATATCCGCTTACGCATCAATGACCTCCTCGGGGCCTTTATGTTCGGCGGTGAGGAGTCGGAGAAGAAGGTCTCCGTCCTCAGTGGGGGCGAGCGTGGTCGTGTAGCCCTTATCAAGCTCCTCCTTCGCCCCGCAAACCTCCTCATTCTCGACGAGCCGACGAACCACCTCGACATCCGCTCGAAGAACGTCCTGAAGGAAGCCATCCTTAACTTCACGGGTACGGTCATCATCGTTTCGCACGACCGCGAGTTCCTCGACGGCTTGGTGTCACGTGTCTACGAGTTTCGCTCGGGGCATGTGACCGAGCACATCGGCGGTATCTATGATTGGCTGGAGAAGCGTGACCGTGAGGATGGCACTTCGGTCAGCAACCCACGAGCCGCCGCACCCGTGCAGCGGGAGACGAAGGCTCCTGAGTCCACGACGGGAGCGCAGGACTACCAGCGCCAGAAGGAGGCGGCTAAGGAGCGCCGTGTCCTCGAGCGCGAGCTGAAGGCACAGGAGGAGCGCAGCGAAGCCATTGATGCCGAACTGAGTGCTCTGGAGGAGAAGCTCGCCGATCCCGCCCATGCCACGGACGCCAAGCTCTTCGAGCAGTACAGCCAGCTCAAGAAGGAGCAGGAGCAAGTCCTCGCCCGCTGGGAAGAGCTCAGTATGCAGCTCGAAGGCTAAGCCGTTTCCTCGAAGAAAAATCCCCTCTTTCTGTACGGCGGGCGAGCTCCGTATATACGGCGGAAAATTTCTGCATATAGGGAAATAAATTTTCGTATATGCAGAAATATTTTTCCGTATATACACAAATATATTTTCGCATATACGGAAATTTAGCCCCCTTTGCACCGCAGGAAATATCCCTTTGCAAGGCGCTCTATATGAGTGCGTAATCGTGGGTATTTCCTTGCCGCTTAGAAGCCGCTTTTTTACCCCTATTTTTAAGGCGCTTTGGGCAGTGTTTTATCTCCAGATGCGGGCTGCGAAATGGCTCCCTCGTGGCGAAGATTTCCCTCGCCGCGCAGGGCCTTGCCCTTGGGAGCGCGCTGAGGTGCTTCTTTTCGCGCTCTTGCCGCACTCGGAGAGGGGACGAAGCTGCAGAAAATAGTACTTTTGCACCTGTATGGAATCAAATGTAAGAGAGGCGGAGAGCCTCTATACGAAAGAGATCTTAGAGTTCGCTGCAGTCGGCGTCCGCTATGCCGCGCTCTTGGAGCAGGCTTCCGAGCGTGACGCTCTCGTCGAGCAACTGGTGGCACTCCTGCCCCAGCTCTACTCGGTGACGCTGCACCTTCCCTCCTATTTCTACAGTCCCGAAGCCGATTATATCGAAGAATATATCACCGAAGGCGCCTATGAGGCCGTGCGCAGCCGCATCTCTTCGCTCCTCGGTGAGGACGACGCATACCTCTCGGCGCAGTCCGAAGAGATGACCTACAGCGACACGCCGATAGCAGCCTTCATCTCCGAAGGCCTCTCGGATGTCTATCAGCAGGTAGGCAATCTCCTCGGGATCCTACGCGACGAGAACGAAGAGGCGCTCCCCGCAGCTGTCGGGCGTTGCCGCCACTACTTCCACGAATATTGGGGGCAGGCACTCCTTGAGTCGCTCACAGCCCTTCATCGTATCTACACCTCCCAGTTACAGACACAGGATGACGACAAAGACGAGCCCGAAGAGTCCTTCGGGGAAGAAGACGGCGAAGAAGCCCTCTTCGACCTCCGCTTCTAAAAAGCGCACCGCTGTCGAGAAGGCAGTGCCCCAAGAGAAGGAGCGCCCTGTACGCCGCTCGAGCACCAAGCCCTCGGCCTTCGCTCCGGTCTACTCTTATCCCCCTTCGATCACGGACGAGGAGTTGCAGTCGCTTGCCTTGGCACGCTGCCCCGCTCCCATCACTATCATAGAGACCCGCGAAGAGGCACGTCGTGTCGCGATGCGCCTACGCCGCGCTGGCATCCTCGGTATTGACACCGAGACGCGCCCAAGCTTCACAGCTGGCGTTCGCTACGAGGTCTCCCTCCTTCAGATAGCTACCGAAGAGGAGTGCTTCCTCTTCCGCCTCAATAAGATGGGCTTGCCCAAGAGCCTCATCTCCCTACTCGAAGATCCAGCGATCATCAAGGTAGGGCTTAGCCTGCGCGATGACATCACCGCCCTCTCACGTCGTGAAGCCTTCACCCCAGGCTCCTTCGTCGAGCTCCAGAAGCTCTGCGGTGGCTACGGTATCCGCGAGCTCGGCCTGCAGAAGATCTATGCGATCCTCTTCGCTGAGCGTATGAGCAAGTCGCAGCGTATGAGCGACTGGGAAGCGAAGAAGCTTAGCCCAGCGCAGGCGCACTATGCCGCCCTCGACGCTTGGGCATCCCTGCGGATCTACATGACCCTTATGGCGCTCCCCGCTCCATCACCTACTCAATTTGCCCTGATATAAATGAGCTATCCTACGCTACGCCTACATCCTCGCAAGGAGGAGTCCGTCCTGCGCTTCCACCCCTGGATCTTCTCGGGTGCCATCGCTTCCTTCTCCGCCCCTGTGGAAGATGGCGACTTAGTCTCCGTCGTCGATAGCAAGGGCCGTCCCTTAGGTACGGGACACTTCGGTGGGGGAAGTATCGCAGTGCGCCTGCTGAGCTTCGACGCTGAGGAAGTCATTGACCGTGCCTTCTACAAGCGTCGCCTGGAGGCTGCGCTTCGTCTGCGTCTCTCGTGCGACCTCGTTCGCCCCGTCGGCTCCAGCGATAGTCCCAATACGACCTATCGCCTCGTACACGGTGAAGGAGATAGTCTCCCAGGGCTCATCATTGATATCTATGACCGTACGGCCGTAGTCCAAGCGCACAGTCTCGGGATGCATCAGGCACGCCAGACCATCGCCGAAGTGCTGTGGGGGGTCTTCGCTGAGGCAGGCGACCCCGTCCTCCCTCTCGAGGGCATCTACTACAAGTCTGAGACGACGCTACCCACTCGTGATATGCGCGAACTCGCTTCGGACGGCTTCCTCATCGGGCATACCGAGGCAGCACCGATCTATGAGAATGGCGTGCGCTTCACTCCCGATTGGCTTAAGGGCCAGAAGACGGGATTCTTCATTGATCAGCGCGACAACCGCGCTCTTGTAGCTCATTACGCTAAGGGACGCACCGTCCTCAATGCCTTCTGTTACACGGGGGGCTTCTCAATCTATGCTCTTCACGCAGGAGCAAAGCGTGTTGATTCACTGGATAGCTCGGCTAAGGCGATGTACCTCACCGAGCAGCACGTGGCTCTGAACTTTGGTACGGATTGCCCCCGCCACCACTCCGTCACGGAGGATGCTTTCGACTACTTAGAGCGTATGCCCGAGGGCGAGTATGACCTGATCATCCTCGATCCGCCCGCCTTCGCTAAGCACCGCAAGGTCCTGCGTAATGCCCTCATAGGCTATCGCAAGATCAATAGTATCGCTTTCAAGAAGGTCGCCCCAGGCGGGATCGTCTTCACCTTCAGCTGCTCACAGGCGGTATCAAAGGAAGAATTCCGCTTGGCGGTCTTCACCGCAGCGGCTGCCTCGGGGCGTAAGGTGCGCATCCTACACCAGCTCACTCAGCCCGTTGACCACCCCATCAATATCTACCATCCCGAAGGCGAATACCTCAAAGGCCTCGTTCTCTACGTTGAATAGGAGAGCCTGAAGGTATATTTCCCCTTCCCAAAGCTTCATCATCAATGAAAGTAAAGCACCTCATCGAGGAGAATTCTCTCCTTTGCCACTTCGTCGCAGAGATGCGCGATATAGAGATACAGAAGGATGCTATGCGCTTCCGTCGCAACGTCGAGCGCGTCGGCGAGATTATGGCCTATGAGCTGAGTAAGAAGCTCCACTATACGGAGCGTGATGTGCAGACGCCGCTCGGCGTCGCTCGCTGTGCTCAGATCTCTGACCAGATCGTCATCGGTACGATCCTGCGTGCAGGCCTTACGCTACACCAGGGCTTCCTCAACTACTTTGATAAGGCTGAGAATGCCTTCATATCGGCTTACCGTAAGTATAAGGATCGCCTGAACTTCGATATCTTCATCGAGTACATCGCTTCGCCTTCTCTTGAGGGGAAGACGCTACTGCTCGTTGACCCTATGCTCGCTACGGGGAGCTCTATGGAGCTAGCCTATCGCGCACTCTTGACTAAGGGCACCCCCAAGGAGGTACACCTCGTCTCGATTATCTCTAGCCAGCAGGCTGTAGATACGCTCTGCGAGTCTTTCCCAGACGACAATGTGACGCTCTGGGTAGCTGCTATCGATCCTGTCCTCGATGACCACGCCTATATCGTCCCAGGCTTAGGGGACGCTGGAGATCTGGCCTATGGGGAGAAGCTCTAAGTCGCCCGATTACCTCCTTCGCTTTTGGCTACTGGCTCTGGCGGTGACGCTGGGGCTCCTTCTGCTCTACTTCCTGCCGGATAACATCTTCGGTTGGGAGCCGAACAAGGTAGACTTGCTCTCTGACCTACGTCGTGAGCAGGTAGACTCTCTTGCTAATAAGAGCGAAGATGCTGTGGCTCTTAGCCAGCAGGCTCGTAGCACGGATAAGAAGGTGCAGGAGCGTGAGCGTATCCATCGCGAGCTGGAAGCTCAAGCAAAGGCAGCTACACCCGACTCGGCGATGTCAGCTGAGAAGCTGGACTCGACCATCCATCCTACAAGTATCCTCGTTGATATGACGCCCGCTCACGACGGCCTGCAGCATTTCTTTGCGCAGCTCCGCCGTCGTAGCTCGCTGGGGCGTCCTGTACGTATCGCTGTCCTTGGAGACTCCTTTATCGAAGGAGATATCTTCACCAGCAGCATACGTAGCCAGCTGCAAGCTCGCTATGGTGGCTCTGGGGTAGGGTGGCTTCCTTTGACTTCGGAGACAGCAGGCTTCCGTCGCACGGTTCGCCATGAGTTCAAGGGCTGGAAGGAGTATAATCAGCTCCACTCCAAGGGACGCTATCCACTCCCGAGCCACTACTATACGGGCTCTGTCGGGGACTGGGTGCGCTACACCCTTCCTAAGGGTGCTCGTCCCTGTAATGAAGTGGTCATCTATTATAAGGCTCCATCAGGAGCTACCCTTGAGGTCTCTACGAACTCAGAGGAAGCGACGACGCTTGAGCTCCCAGCTACCGAGGCGCTTAGTGCTTGTCGCCTCGCCACAGGCTCGATCAGCTCTGTGCGCTTCACCCTCACGGGTGGGGCTTCTGGCTTCGTTTGCTATGGGGTTTCGCTGGATGGTACTTCAGGGGTGAGCGTTGATAACTTCTCTATACGTGGGAACTCGGGGCTCATCTTAGCTTCGCTTGATGCTGAGCTCAATAAGGCTTTCTTCGCAGAGCGACCCTATGACCTCATTGTCCTGCAGTACGGTCTCAATACGATTTCTCCGAAGCAACTTGATTACTCGGGCTATACCAAGCAACTGGGTAAGGCTATTGATCACCTTCGTGCAACGACGGGGCGTGCCGACTATCTCTTACTTGGTGTATCGGACCGCGGTGTCAAGTCCTCGGGGGGAGCAGTAGTCACGATGCCTGCCGCTCTTGCTTTAGAACGTGCACAGATCCGTCTCTCTGCTGATAAGGGCGTGGTCTTCTGGAGTACGCGTGAAGCTGTCGGTCGCCTTGGTGGTATCGGTAAGCTCGCCAGCAAGGGGTGGGCTGCCAAGGACTACACCCACCTCTCTCATCGCGGGGGGGACGAGCTCGCTCGTCAGTTCCTCGATGCCTTCTTCCTCGAAGAAAAGTACTATGATGCGATCAAGTAAGCGTGCAGCACTTCTCCTCACGGTAGGAGTGCTGGGTATTGCTGGATCTCTATTTGCTGCTGGTCCAGTGCCAAAGAGCGAGCCGAATTTCTATGCTCCCGCAGGCTACTTTGCGAGCTTAGCTCAGGAGCTGCGTGTAGCAGCAAAAAATGGTAGCACGGTCTCCATTGTTCAGCTCGGCGATAGTCATATCCAAGCAGGGCATACGACGGCTCCACTGCGTGCCTCGCTGCAAGCTTCCTTCGGTGATGCAGGACGTGGCTGGATAGGTTGGTATTCGCTCTATGGCTCCAATTCTCCACGGGATTACCGGGTTACCTCGTCTGGATTTGGTTGGCAACGTGAGCTCATTCTTAAGCCCGAAGGCACACGCCCTATGGGATTAGGGGGCTATGTGCTCTCTACGCGTCCTAGTAGCCGATTTACCATTGGGGTTACCTCTTCGGATCACCCTTTCCGACAGATGCACCTTGTTCGCACTGCTTCTTCGCTCCCCTTGACAGCATTCCCTCTTGCCGAGCTCCGCACAGGACGCTTCTCTACGGGAGCCTACGTAGTAGATACGCTTTCTTGGCGCTCACCCTATACGAGTGTCACACTCACAGGGGCGGAGGAGAATGATGCGGATGAAGCTGTCTATGCGGGCTGTGTCCTTCTCTCAGGGAAGGGTGGTGTCCTTGTCCATGATATTGGTATTAATGGAGCCGCTTACCGGCACTATGCGCTCGCAGACTATGTTGAGCAGCTTTCTTTGCTGGAGCCTCAACTGCTCATCCTATCAATGGGAACGAATGACTGCTACAGTACGCGCTTCCAGATAGCAGACTTCACCGAGAGCCTTGAGCAGATGCTTATGCTGGTCAAGGAAATCTTACCTAAGACAAAGATTCTACTGACAACTCCTCCCCCCAGCTTCTTCCGCCAAGCCTCTACACACTATGTCGTCACGGGACGTCGGCGTAAGCACCGCAAGAAGGTGACCACTATGACCTATCGATTCAATGAGAATGCAGCGCGTGTCTCAGAGGAGATCATGCGTCGTGCAGAGCTGCATGGCGTAGCTGCCTTCGACCTCTTCTCTGCTATGGGAGGGCAATCAGGGATCAATTCCTGGATCGCCGATGGCCTGATGGCAGGTGATCGTGTGCACTATAGCCGTGATGGCTATGAGCGGCAGGGGCGACTTATCACCTCGGCGCTGGAGCGTGCACTCTCTATTCGCTAACCCTTTTACGACGAATGACCTTCTTCGATACAATCGACTGGGGGAGACTCCCCGATGTACTGCGCTTTGACCGCGAGAGTCCGATGATCTTCTCCTCGGGACTCTTCCTCTTCTGTGCGCTCTTTTTCCTGCCGATCTACATGCTACTTCGGAAGACGACGACGCTACGCATTATCTACGTCGCTCTCTTCTCACTTTTCTTCTACTACGAGAGTAGTGGGGAGTATGTCTTGATCCTCCTCTTTGCCGCCACGATGGACTACTTCATTGGGCGGGCTATGGGGCAGAGCGAAGATCCACGTCATCGCAAGCGCCTCTTGATAACGAGCGTCTGCGTGAATATCGGGATGCTCTCATACTTCAAGTACTTCTATTTCCTCCTTGACCTGGGACAGACATTACTTGCAGCGATTGGCATCACGACACCTCCAGCAGTGCCATTGGAGGCTCGTGACTACTTCATCCCTGCGGGTATATCGTTCTATACCTTCCAGACGCTAAGCTACACGGTCGATATCTACCGAAAGGAGATCACGCCACTACGTCGCTGGATTGATTACCTCTTCTATCTCTCCTTCTTCCCGCAGTTGGTCGCAGGACCTATCGTCCGTGCGAAGGACTTTATACCACAAATCTATCGTCGCCCGCAGTTGCTGAAGGCTGAATATGGGGAAGCCCTTACACTCATCATCAGTGGCTTGATCAAGAAGGCGATTATCGGAGACTTCATCGGGGCCAACCTTGTAGACCTCATCTTTGCTGAGCCAACTCGCTTCACAGGGATAGAGAATCTCTTTGCGGTCTACGGCTATGCGATGCAGATCTACTGTGACTTCTCTGGATACTCAGATATGGCTATTGGGATCGCCTTGCTACTCGGCTTCCGCTTCAATATCAACTTTGATTCGCCCTACCAGTCGGGGAATATTACCGAGTTCTGGCGACGCTGGCATATCTCCCTCTCAAGTTGGTTGCGTGACTATCTGTACATTCCGCTCGGCGGAAATCGAAAGGGACAGATCCGTACCTATATCAACCTCTTCCTGACGATGCTCCTTGGCGGGCTATGGCATGGAGCAGCTCTCCGCTTTGTCCTTTGGGGAGCCATCCATGGTGTGGCTCTTGCTCTGCACAAGCTGTATATGCAGATCTTTAATCACTTCGGATGGCGTCGTCGTGAGCCCCTTCGTTGGCAGCGCTTCGCAGGGCAGATCATTACCTTCCATCTCGTCTGCTTTGCTTGGATCTTCTTCCGTGCAGACTCGATGGAGACAGCTTGTGCGGTGATTACTCAGATCAAGGATCACTTCACCCCTGAGGTCTTCCTGCAGTTTGTCGTGGGATACAAGAATGTCTTGCTGCTCTTGCTTATAGGTTACCTCCTGCACTTCACCTCACACAAGCAAGAACTTCGCTTCCGTGAGTGGATCACGGATCTCTCTTTCCTTAAGCAAGCATTGCTCTTTATTGGGGTGATCTTCCTGCTGATCCAGATCAGAAGCGCAGACGCTCAGCCCTTCATCTACTTCAACTTCTAGTTCCCTCGTCACCCTATCAAGTAGCAGCGCTGGAGCCGTAGTTGGCTCCAGCGCTGATGCTTATACATGGGGATCACCTTCCCCAAGTGATATGTATCATCACCCCATACATAGGACCTGTAAGTGACCCATTCATGGGTCGGTCGAGGACCCCATTCATGGGTCACCTCGGCGACCCATGAATGGGTAGTATACGAGAGCTATGCATGGGGGGAAGGAAGGATATAGATGGGGAGACCTTAGAGGGTAGACCTTCGACACCGTAGAGGGCAGGAGGAAATCTCCCTCTGCAGATGGTAAAGGTGAACCAGCTCTCGCCGTAAGGTGTTGTAAGGTTGCATGATTAAAACCATTCGATCCCTTTATCACAAGACGAAGCCCCTATCTTCTCTTGACCTACCTCTTCCGACAGAGCTCTTCACCTTCCCGCTGGGGTTGACGTTTGCGTTGCTCTTCTCTCCACTTACTGCTTGGATAGGTGTAGCGGGAACGCTGGCGCTCTGTGTGGCGGGGCTTTTCGTCCTAGGAGGACTTTCGGCCAATAGATCGATCATGCACCGCTCGCTCTTCGTGCTCGGGCTCTGGGGAATACTTCTACTTCTCGCCTCCGATACACTCATCGGCCATCCGCTCGGCGTGCAGTCGTTGCTTCTGATATCTTATCTCGTCAGCAGTATCGTGGTAGCTCTCTATCGCTTCGTCGATGCTCGAAGGGAGCATCCGAAGCAATGCCTCTGCATCCGCGG
>ERZ1674249.83-NODE-84-length-14441-cov-5.037676_pt1 | contig 14441 bp, 10 predicted proteins | sample MGYA00581198_ERZ1674249 | MGnify/ENA primary metagenome ERZ1674249 (study PRJEB41354, sample SAMEA4873349) | human saliva metagenome | biome: human-associated habitat [ENVO:00009003]; feature: mouth environment [ENVO:08000002]; material: saliva material...
TGTGCTCTTCCGATCTAAACAGATCGGTATCCTAAAGGCCCTTGGAGCAACGAATAGACAGCTCAGACAGACTTTCCTTCAGATAGCAGCTCGTCTCATCCTACGTGGGATCTTCTGGGGGAATGCAATTGCTCTCGTGCTCAGCCTCGCACAGCGTCAGTTCAAGATCATCAAGCTTAACCCAGCGAACTACTTCACCGACTCCGTGCCCATCCACTTTGACCTTCCACTCTGGATCGTTATCAATGTCGGGACACTCATCGTGATTCTCCTCATGGTATTAGTTCCTGCAAGCTTAGTAAGCAGAATCCATCCCGCAGAGAGTATGCGCATGGATTAGCTCTTTGAGAATACCTCAAAGCAATCGCCCCGTCCGTAGCAAGTATGATGCTACAGACGGGGCGATTTACTTTGTTCTGTCAGCCTTAGTAAGGCTGGATCGCTACTACTTAATAGGAAGAGCTACGTCAGTATAGAGCTCGACGTCGGCTCGCTGACGGAAGATGTAGGCTGCAGGATAAGCTTCTGCCTCGGGAGCTTGCTCTATGATATGCCGTAGGATAGGAGCTTTCTTCTCGCCAGTCGTATGGAAGAGGATACGCTTTGCAGCAAGAATCGTCGGTCCAGTCATTGCGATGCGTGGCTGTCCCTTTGGGCTTATCCCGACAGCATAAGGAGCTTCCTCCGTGAGGAGCTCCATCTGGTGCGGGAAGATAGAGGACGTATGACCGTCTTCTCCCAAGCCTAAGAGCACAATATCAAAGACGGGGAAAGCACCATCAAATGGAAGCTCCGAGCCCACAAGCCAGCAGTAATCCTTTGTTTCACGCTCGGGGAGCTTCTCTCCTGCGATGCGATGTACCTGATCCTGTGGAATGGGGACATGACGAAGGAGTGTAGCCTCGGTCATACCATAGTTGCTATCGGGATCTGTAGGTGGTACGCAGCGCTCATCTACCCAGTAGAGATGGACACGTGACCAATCTACGGCGCTACGTAAAGGCTCTTCGGCGAGTAGCTCAAAGAGTAATCGGGGCGTAGAGCCTCCAGAGAGCGCGATATGTACCCAGCCAGCCTGCGAAGGCTGCACGAAGGCCGTCTCAGCTACAGCTCGTGCAACAGCCTTGGGGGAAGGATAATGATGGTAGATCATAGTTCGCAGTAGAGCTCCGAGTGAGTAAGATTGCGGCAGGGATTCGTCCAGCTGTGCTCACGCTCGATGATTAAGTCGCTCTGCTTTGGTCCCCATGTGCCAGCAGGATAGCCATAAAGCGGGAAGTCTTCCTCCTTCCAGAGGTCGAGGATCGGATCAAAGAAGCGCCAACTCATCTCTACAGCATCACTACGTGTGAATAGAGTCGGGTCACCCAGCATACAGTCCTCGAGCAAACGTGAGTAAGCATCGCCCGAAGCTAAGCCACCCATCTGCTGGTCATAGGTAAAGTCCATAGAGACCTTCTTGACTTCGAAGCCAGAGCCTGGGACTTTCGCAGCGAACTTCAAGGAGATCCCTTCGTTCGGCTGAATGCGAATCACCAGCTGATTAGGTACGGTGCTACCATCAGCTGTAGCAAATACGCGGTGAGGTGTAGACTTAAAGTGCACGACGATCTCGGTGACCTTGGTCGGCATCATCTTACCTGTGCGGATATAAAAAGGTACTCCCTGCCAGCGCCAATTGTCAATGTAGAGCTTCATGGCGACGAAGGTCTCCGTTCGGCTATCAGAAGCGATCTTATCTTCCTCACGATAGGCGCGCTGATGCTCTCCCTTCCACTCGCTCTCTGTATATTGTCCGCGGACGACACGGCGACGAATCTCCTCGGGAGTCATTGGGCGGAAGGACTGATATACCTTCACGACCTCGTTGCGAAATAGATCAGCGTTGAACTGCACAGGCGGTTCCATAGCGGTAAGAGCTACAAGCTGCGCCAGATGATTCTGTACCATGTCTCGCAGAGCACCAGTCTGGTCGTAGAATCCACCTCGACTCTCGATGCCCATATTCTCTACTGCCGTGATCTCCACACGCTCGATGTAGTTGCGATTCCAGAGAGGCTCGAAGATACCATTAGCAAAACGCAGCGCCATGATATCCTGTACCGTCTCCTTTCCGAGGAAGTGATCGATGCGATAGAGCTGATGTTCGTGGAAGGACTTGCGGTAGATCTCATTCAGCTCTCTTGCTGACTGGAGGTCATAGCCGAAGGGCTTCTCGATGACGATACGTCGGATCGCCGAGGGCTCACCATTAGTATCCTCTTCGCCCTCTTTGTTGAGCCCAACAGAAGCCAAGTGCTGTGGGATCACGCCATAGAGAGAAGGCGGCGTAGAGAGATAATAGATGTAGTGTCCAGGATTATTGATTCGCTCGTCAAGTATCTTCAGTTGCTCACGGAGCTTAGGATAGTCCTCGGCAGAAGCAGGGTCCATCGGGAGGTAATACACTCCTGAGAGGAACTGCTCGGCAAGAGAAGCGTCGTACTCTCCAGCGCTGAGGTAGCGCTGAAGAGCTTCGTCGAGGTGCTCGCGATAAGCTACATCCGAGTATTCCGTACGCCCAAGTCCGAGGACACTGAAGCGAATGGGGAGCTTATCTTGCTTGAAAAGCTGATAGAGCGAGGGGATGAGCTTACGCTTTGTCAAGTCACCTGACCCGCCGAATATCACAAGGACGAGACTCTCGGGCAGATGATGCTGCATGGTCTGTGGCATATTCTCGGGGGGACTATACATTATACGTGGTCGAAGAAGTATCACTTCCGTGACCCGTCCAATTTTCGTGGAAGAACTCTCCACGTGGACGGTCGGTGCGCTCAAAGGTGTGTGCACCGAAATAGTCTCGCTGTGCCTGCACAAGCGAAGCAGGAAGGCGACGCGTCGTCAGTGATGTGAAGTAGCTAAGAGCAGAAGAGAAGGCAGGAACTGGGCAGTCCGAGAGCAGCGCCTTAGCGATGGTCTCGCGCCAAGAAGGGCGAGCAGCCGTGATCTCCTGCTGGAAGTACGGAGCTAAGAGCAGGTTCTTTAGGCTGGGATCAGCTTGGTATGCCGAGGCAATATCGTTGAGGAAGGCCGAACGGATGATACAGCCGTTGCGCCAAATACGTGCGATGGAGGCCAGATTCAGCTCCCATCCGCGTGCCTTTGATGCTTCGGAGAGGAGCGAGAAGCCTTGTGCGTAGGAGACGATCTTCGATGCGTAGAGGCTTTGCTCAAGATCATCGACGTTGCTCTCGCCGAAGGCAGGGCGGCTTATTACTTGTGAGGGGGCGTAGAGTGCAGCAGCTTCGTGGCGCAGGTCTACTGTGGAGGAGAGGCTTCTCTCATAGACTGCCGTAGCGATGAGCCCAAGAGGCTGGCCGTACTCGAGGGAGTTGATGACCGACCACTTGCCAGTCCCCTTCTGCCCTGCAGCATCGAGGATCTTGTCGATAAGGTATTCGCCCTCGGCATCACGATGACGAAGGATCTCGGCTGTGATCTCTACGAGGTAGCTACGGAGCTTCCCTTCGTTCCAGCGAGCGAAGATTTCGCTCATCTCATCGTTGGTCTTGCCGCCGATGTGGCGGAGATAAGCGTAGGCATCAGCTATGAGCTGCATGTCGCCATACTCGATACCGTTGTGCACCATCTTGACAAAGTGACCGGCACCACCCTTACCTACCCAGGCACAGCAAGGAGTCCCGTCCTCAGCCTTAGCTGCAATGCGGGAGAAGATCGGCTCAATGCTGGGCCAAGCTTCTTCAGCGCCGCCAGGCATGATGGCAGGACCGTTTAGAGCACCCTCTTCACCGCCCGAGATACCACAGCCGACGAAGTAGATCCCGTGATTACGTAGCTCAGCTTCTCGACGCTCAGAGTCCTCCCAATTCGAGTTTCCGCCGTCGATGACGATATCACCTGGCTCGAGATGTGGCAGGAGTGACTCGATGACGTAGTCGACGGGCTTGCCGGCTCTGATCATCATCATAATCTTACGTGGACGCTCTATGCTCTCGACGAAGGGCTTGATTTCGGTGAATCCAAGGAAGTTCTTCCCTGCGCCACGACCTTGAAGGAAGCGCTCCACGACGGTGGCTTCGGCGCCTTCTGCACGGTTGTAGACGGAGACTTGAGAGCCATTGCGCTCCATGTTGAGGGCGAGGTTCTCGCCCATGACTGCAAGGCCGATGAGGCCAATATCTGATTTCTTATTCATTTGCTTTGTGTTGGGAAGGCCCCATGAGTCCGCCTCGCGCGTACCTAACTTGGGGCGATGGATGTATCTCTAAAACAACGACCCGAGAGTGAAGGTTTAGGCGCACCAAAGCCAAGGAGCTTCCCAGTGCAATTGCCTTGAGGCGGCTCCGGAAGTACCTCCACTTTGCACGGGAAATCACTGCACTTCGTACGGGATGTAATTCGCTCACTTTCAGGAGGTAATTGCACCTCCTCTCGGATATTCCTCTACTTCCTCTGAAAAGTAGAGGTATTTTTGATCGAAAGTAGAGGTATTTCCGAAAGGAAGTAGAGGAACTTTCGGAGAGAAGTAATATAACATTCAGCTAAAAGTAATATAACTTCTGACCGAAAGTAATATAACATTCGACTGAAAGTAATATAACATTTGACCGAATGTTATATTACATTTGCCAGCCCCTCCAGATACCGCGCTACGAAAGGGAAAGAGAAGCCTACCCGAAGCCCCTTATTTCCTAATTACTTTCGGGTATAGATGGCGGGAAATATCACTACTTCGGGGGATGGATAGGCCTTCGCAATCGGTCTATCTTTGTAGCCCATTCAGTTATAGATCCACGTATGCGCTGTAAGCACACCTATATCTTCCTCCTCCCTTCACTGTTAGCGGGTAGCTTCACTCAAGGCTTTGCCCAAAGCGTGAGCGATAGTCTCGCCCAAGATCATCGGGTCGAAGACGTCGTCGTCACAGGTACTCAGACGCCCCGCACACTGAAGAAGCTCCCCATCATCACCCGTATCATCTCACGTACTGAGCTGGATCGCCTCGCACCACGCTCTGCTGCCGACGCCCTGCAAATGAGTTTGCCCGGGATCAATGTCACGGCACACGGCGCTCAGTATCGTGTCTCGGTCCAAGGCTTCTCAGGAGATCACGTCCTCTTCCTTGTCGACGGCGAGCGACTGACCTCGGAGGGCAACGGAGTGGTGGATCTTAACCGCATCGATATGGCCAATGTCGAGCGTATCGAGCTGATTAGTGGCGCAGCTTCGGCTCTGTACGGGTCGAACGCTATAGGTGGCGTCATCAACTTCATCACGCGCCGTGCTCGGCACAAAGAGGAGCTCTCGGCGACCTTCGACCACAGTAGCGAGGGCGTCACGAGATACAGCGCGTCGGGACAAATCGTACGTGGCGCCTTCAGCTCGATGACCTCCATCAGCTACATCGACCAAGCGGCCTACAGCGTAGCCACACAAGGCACCCGGCCTGAGACCACTCCCGTCATGGGCAGCAAGAGCCTCAATCTCTCTCAGCGTCTACGCTACCGCACCTCATACTTACGACGCGAGCTGACGGGCTATATTCGCTATGGCTATCGTGACCAAGATGGCGACGGACTTAGACGTAATAAGTACCTCAGTCATTCGCTGGGTGGGCAGGTTTATCAGGCATTTGGCGAGCTGCACAACTTGCGCCTCGACTACAATCACGAGCTCTACAACCGTGATAATTTCCTCTCCGTAAGCAAGGAGCGAACACCTATCTTCCACTTCACGGGCAATACCGTGCGCCTGCAGTACAACTTCGGCGCCGAAGAGAAGACTCCCGTCCTCGTCAATGCAGGTATTGAGCTCTACCACGAGCGTCTGAGAAGCGAGCGATTCACCACAGCCGCCACACGGCACCAAGCTACTGCCGGCACGCTCTACGGGCAGGCCGAATGGCATCTGGTGCCGAAGCTCTCGTTTGTCACGGGATTTCGCCTCGATAGACACTCCAGCTTCGGCGCACACTTCTCGCCACGCGCTTCGGTACTCTATCAGCTTGGTCGCGTAAGGCTCCGCACTTCCTATGCAGAAGGCTTCCGTGCACCGTCGATCAAGGAGCAGTTCATGGACTGGGATCACTTCGGTATGTTCTTCATCAAGGGCTCAGATCACCTGCGTCCCGAGGTAAGTCGGATGCTAAGTTTCTCCCCTGAGTGGCAGACCTCGCACTTGAGTCTGACGGGTATCGCTTCGTACAATGTCATCTCCAACCAGATAGGCACGCTGATGACCAAGAGTACGAACACCTATCATTATACAAATGTGAGCGAACGTAGCCGACTACTGAACCTGCAGACAAGCCTTCGCCTGCGCCTTCCTCTTGGACTGACATTCAATGGTGACTACAGCTACATCTACGACTTCTCCAGAGCTGAGAGCCGCGCCAATGGTCAGCCCTTCGCTCCTCTTCGTCCACACAACTACACTGCAGCCCTTTCCTACGAGACCAAGACGGGGAGTGACTGCGATCTCACTGCAACCTACGCCCTGCGTGGAGCAGGAAGTGTGATGCTCAGCGAGCTGGACGAGACGACGGGTAAGTATTCCTACTTCGAGCACGAAGGCTATCTCCTCTCCCGCATGAGTGTCTCGGCACGCTATAAGCATCGACTCACGATCACTGTCGGAGCAGATAATCTCTTCGACTACCACCCGACGCAGGTCAATATCACTGGGAGCCTCTCACCAGGTCGCACATTCTTCTCCTCGCTCACCTATAACCTCTGAGGGATGTAAGCGCAGGAAGACGGAGCACTTTGCATATCTTTGCTCCTGATATGAACGCTTATCCTACCGCATCTACCCCACATCTGTGGGTCTTTAACCCTGGTCACGAAGAAGCCCTAAGCTTCTCTCGGGAGAAGCGCTACACACTCTCCAAGGAAATCCGATGGATGCGCCACGAGCTCTCACCGCTCTTGCGCCTCTTAGCTTCTGGAGAAGACCTCATCTATGCACCTGCTTCGCCCGAAGGGATACCAGCACGCCTGCTGAATGCTGAGGGTGATGACCTACCGGCTGGATGCGATCTCCCCGCCGAGCTGAGTGTCGTCCTCTGGGGACTGGATGATCATATCGTGAGAGAGCTGAGAGAATGCCCACTCTTTGACTCTACTACCCTACTCTTCCCACCCATCACACCGAGCTATCTACGGCTAAGTCACCGACGTGCCAGCTATGATCTGCTGGCATATCTGACGGATCAGCTCGGCTATCCCAGTGACCTCCTACCCCGTTGGATCGAAGCGGGAGTAGACAAATCAGATACCGAGCTACGACTGCGTACCGCTATCGAAGGCATCAAATCCCGTCCCTTGGGCGATCCTACTCGAGTCCTCATCAAGCGTCCTTATAGTTCCTCGGGCCGTGGAGTATTTCCACTCCCCCTTCCCCTGCAGGAGAAGCACCTTGAAGCTCTTATCGGGAGCTGTACGCGAAGTGGAAGCGTCAGTATCGAACCTTACCTCGAGGTCGTAGATAATTGGGCGCTTGAGTACACACGAAGTGAAAGCGGCGAGGTAAGCTTCTTCGCCCTATCCCATTTCGACACACTCCCCTCAGGACGTGCCTATCTTGGCAACATACTCACATCGCCCGAAGACCTGTGGGAGCGACTTACTTCGCTTATGGGCGAAGAAGCTCTGCTCACACTCATCAATGCCCAGTGTACGTGGCTCGAGGAAGAGCTCTCCGACTCTCAGTACACAGGCTATATCGGTATCGACCTCTTCTTCTATCGGGATGGGGAGAGCCTGCGCCTTCATCCTTGTGTGGAGATCAACCTCCGAACAACTATGGGCGTACTCGCACACTTCGCCTACGAGCAATACGTACCAGATGGCCGCAAAGGTGTCTTCCGTCTCGAGCGAGGACCACGCCAGCAGCCGAGCCAAAGCATTATACCGCTCCTACTGACAAGTAGCGAAGCCCACTTCTCCGCCTATATCGAGCTGGAGAAATAAACTGATCCCCCTTGACCATCCGCAGATAAGCCAAGGGGGATCACTGTATATATACGTAGCGCGCCACGACGTGCGCCTTAGTAAGCTATATCGATAGCTGCGGGGAAGAGACGCTCGGGGTCGAAGAAGCGTGAGCAACTCTCCACGAGATGTGACCAGTCAGCCTTCACCATCCCCGAATAGACCTGCTGCCCATTGACTAAGACTCGGACAGGCTTGCTAAGATCAAGAAGCTCGGGGCTGAGATAGATGCGGAGCTTCCCTCCCTTAGCTGGCTCGTAGACCTTATCATAGAGGAGGACGAGATGGAAGCTTGTGTACCAGTCACTGACCTTCTTCTCTACGTACTTCACCGTGTTGATCTTCAGATCTACAGTATTCCCCAGGATATTCTCCTGATAGTAAGTGCGCTCTTTTCCTTCGGGGCGCTTGAGTGGCGCAAGATTATAGCATCCTTTACGGTAGAGCCCATCGATGGGATAGTCTTCCCAGTTCACTTGGTTGGGCTGAGGAGTGCGCACGTGCTGCGATAGATAAGGCGTCGTATACTGATAAGGTATAGCGTGACCATACTTCGGGATGATGTCGATGAAGTGCTTGTAGTAGCCTGGGTATTGTGCAGCTAAGCTTTGAAGTGCATCACGTGTGTACCCCGTCAATTCGCTGCGGTGGAACTGAGTATCATTGTATCCCGTGCGAAGTGAGAAAGCTACGTGCTGGAGGTTCTCTACCGGAGCATTGATAAGAGGTTCACCGCCTGCCATAGGTCCAGCTCCAGCGAGATAGTCCGCATAGTATGATGCTAAACGCTGTGAGCCATATCCACCCTCAGATATCCCAAAGAAGTAGACGCGCTTCGGATCAATCTGATCAGAAAGGAAGGCTTGACGCAGGAGTTTCTCCCACGCTTCGAGCTTCGACTTCTGCCACCAGCGATAGAGTTGACCATCCGCTACGCCTTCACCATTAGGTATCTGTGGGATGAAGTAGGCGGAGGGGCTGTCCTGAAAAGAAAGAGCCAACGCCAACCCTGTAGACCATTCCCCCTTCTTCTCCCCCGATCCGTGTAGATAGAGATAGAGTGGATAGCCAGCTTCTGGCTTATCTCCCTTCGATCCATAGTAGAAAGGCATCACAGCCTGATAGCTTTGCCCATTATACATTTCTGGAGTTAGCAGCCAGCTATGAGCTACACTCTCCTTAGAAAGGGGCGTGAGTGCTGGTAACTTATCCTCAGATAGAGACTTATTCGCTTCAGCCCAGAGGCGCCATACCTGCGTACGCGCCTTCTTGATATCCTCAAGCGCGAGGGTGGATGCGGGTAATGTCCCCTTCTGATCAATGAGAGTCGAAGCAAAGTACTTCTGAATGGCCTCATCGCTGGCGCGTACAGTGGGAGTACGTGGTGTATCGGAGGATTGAGCCTTTTCGGGCTCGGGGGCAGTACGAGCTGCAGAAGCGCCACAGCTGGAGAGCGTCCCCAAAGCAAAGCAAAGGAGGTAAGTTAGTCGTTTCATCTAAAGTGAATGGGATAGGTAATAGTTGAGTGAGTGAAGGGAAGCTTAGTACACCCCCTTATAGCGAGATGGTGTCAGCCGCTTATCATAGAAGTACAGGCAGAGATCCATCAGGTCAAGCGTGAGACGTGGAGCGACTTGCTTATCGAGGCCACTGACGAAGCGACGCCAGCGAGGGCTGGGCGTATAGAGTGCGACTGCAAGCGTCGGGGAGGTAGAAACACATTGGTTGAGAAGCTGCTCCAATACTTCCCGCTCGGGCAGGTATTCGCAGATCAGAAGATCACAATAGGGAAGGCTCACGCCTTGCAGTTCGTCCACCGAAAGCACATAGATCGCTTCGGTATAGCCCGTATGGCGGAGGTAATCGAGCAATAGGCTCGTCGTGGGCTGAGAAGTCACTACGAGGATGTTCTTTGCCTCCAGCTCGTGAGCCGTACGGAAGAGTAGCTCCAGTGTACGCGCTCGATGGATAGGAGGGCAAGTCTTCGCATCCTTTCTCCGGCGCTTTACCTCGCCACGAAGCTCTTCAAAGCAGTAGTACGGACGACGATTTCGTACGACCCGAGTGATGAAGTGGAAGGCAAAGGGGGAATGAACGCCATCCCCACGGCGGTTGATGAGTAGGCGCTTGGAGTATTGCAGGCGTCGGACGACCCCACGAAGCGTGATCGGAGACTTCATCTCAGCTTAGAGAGCAGGTGTCTTATCCTGCGGGATCTCCTGCAGGTAGCGGTAGAGGATGAAGAGGTAGAGGGTCGCTACAGGCAGGATGATGACCGTGGCCAGCTGCAGTGTCACAGCATTCACAACCGCGAGAAGAAGCACGATACCAAGTGCACTGAGGAGCGTGTAGAAGTGCCCCTTCGTACGCGTCCACGACCCTCGGAAGGAAGCAAAGATGCCCGCCTTACCATCGAGGTAAAGCATAGGTGCTAAGAAGCAGCGGTTCAGGAAGTAAAAGCCTGGCACGAAGAAGAGCACTAAGCCCACACCAGCCCCCAAGCCAAAGAGTACCGCCAGAAGGACAAAGCCAGTGAAGTGCTTCAGGCGGGCTACACGAGTACGTGTGGGATAGGCTTCGCCAGCGAAGAACTTCACCACCCGCATAAGGAAGAGGTAAGTCAAGATCCCATTCAGCGTCCCAACGACCAGCGGAAGATAGGAAGCCAGAGAAGCGGATGAAGCGTGTCCAGAGAAGAACATATACCCCAGCATCCCCAACGTGAGAAGGCTGATGATGAGGGGATAGCGATAGAGGGACTTATTCTGCTTGAGGAGCTGCCAAGCCTGACGCAGGGCGGCAAGATGCTCAAAGCGAGGGAGAGGATACTGCATATATAATATGGTAGTACTAAGCGAAGCAAGATACTGCGACCAGCCTTCATGCGGCCAGCCTTTGAGGAACAAATATACGTATTCCGAGGCGTTTCCCGACCGCCCAGCCAGCACCTTCACCGTACATAAGCATCCCTCCATCGCTCTCTCGCAAATATCACTGATAGAGCAGCAGTAGATGCTCTTCACTTATCGCACTACACACAAGCAAGTTACCATAGAGGATAGCTGGGACTTATAGCGACACCTCAAATCAACCAGTACTGGTCACCGATCGGACCAGTACTGGTCGCATAATGTAATGAGTACTGGTCAGCACGCCAACCAGTACTGCTCGCTTTAGTGACCAGTACTGGTTCGTTTTCCCTCCCTATATAGACCTTATCTCCAGACAAATATGGAGCATCTATTCTACAAGCCCAAAGGATTCACGATAAAGCCCCCCCCTCTTGGTATGCTGAAACAAAAAGAGCCCCCTTCACCACACGAGCAAAGGGGGCTCTTCTTACCTGAGCTCAAGCTATCTCAGAGTTATATACTGGATATCTCCAGCCTTGAAGGTAAAGAGAATATCCTTGAAGCTCGGGAGACCATAGTCAGCAGGTGCATTATTGCTGAAGCCATACTTCTCAGAGGGGATATAGCCATTGAAGTCGAGGGTCTTATTCCCATTGACGTCTTGGAAAAGACTGATACCATAGGAGCCCTCGGGGAGGTCAATGAGGACCGTCTTAGTGAGAGAGTCGACCTTTGCCATAGCCGTCTTGTAGGGGCTCTGGGGATAGCTCTCCGCTGAACTGTAGATGGCGATGAGTAGCTCTCCCTTGGGTTCGATAATTCCGTCGACAGTGAGCGTCAGAGGATGAGTGGGAGGCGTCTTCTTCTCCGCTGTGCCTTGAGCCTTGAGCGAAGGCGAGAGGAGCCCCAGCGCAAGAGTTAGGAGGGGCAGGAGGTGTCTAAGGTGTCGCATGATCATAAGAGAATTAAAGTGAGGTGGATAGAGTGATCATTAAGGAGTCTTCTTCTGCTTCCCCGAGAGGGTGATGAAGCAGCCGATGTAGAAGAAGCGTGAGGAGGGTGGCGAGATACGAGTCCCCTCTGTGGGGGTCAGTGGGTCGGGCTCGATCCCCCAGTAGTTCGTCGTCCCAAGGACGTTGGTGCATCCCAGGTGGAGAAGCATCTTCTTGGAGGCAATGTAGCTCCAAGAGAGGTCCAGCCGAGAGCGCATAGGGAGCTGGATGGGGGTGAGGTCATAGCTATAGCCCTTCGCCCCAGCATCTATATAGTAGCTACAGCCCAGGAGACTCTTCAGCGCCCCCGACCAGTACTTAGCCGTGAGGCGGAAGGTATGAGGACTCACATAGCTGGGGGCAAGTGGGCGGAGGTAGCGATCATAGCTCAGCCGAGCTTGGGTATAGGAGTAAGAAGTCGAATAATCGATACTTCCGAGGTTTCCCTTATGGAAGAGCGTAAGCCCGTAGGTCTCCCCTCCCCCTTGGTCGTCGAAGTGCTTGGGATAGCCCACTGACAGAGTGCGGGTGAGGTACTGATAGCTCTTATAGAAGAGGGAGAGCTGTAGAAGGGGCGTCTTATCACCATAGCTATAGGAGAGCTGGGAGATCTCCGATCGGCTACTCTTGAGCGCTGGCATAAAGCGGAGGATCTCCTTCTCGGGAAGCTGGGTGTAGCGCCCCCACGAAGCGGAGAAGACGTGTTTGCCAAGTCTGTAGCCTGCATAGAGGCGAGGGGAGAGACTCCATACACTGAGGACGCTCGCATACTCACCGCGAAGCCCTGCGCTGACGCTTAGGCCACGGTGGAGGTAGCTAACCTCAAGGAAGGACACGGGTAGATGATTGGAGAAGTTCAGCTGGTGGCGATCTCCTGTGAGTTCGTAGGTCTCACGGTAATCTCTCCAGCTGTAATCAAATCCGCCGAGGATGGAGAAGGGTTCACCGCTGTACTTCAGGGCAAGACGGGCTTCGGCGTAGAGGTCATGATCAAGAACTTGGTCCTGTGGCGATACCAGGGATGAGCCCGAGAAGTCGGAGTACTGAGTATGGGCACCTACCTCCAGCTGGCACGCTGTGCTTAGGCTTCGCACATAGGTCAGACGCCCATAGTAGCGATCTTCGCGAAGGCGGCTATTGAATGTAGGCATAGAAGCATTAGGTCTATAGCCTATGCCCATCCCTGTATAGCTCAGCTGAGCCTTGAGCACCGCTTGAGGAAGATCATGCCAGAGGGAAGCGGTGAGGGACGGACTATAGAAGCTCCGAGTATAATGGTAGGCACTCGGCAGGACTCGATCATAGAGGGAGAGGTCGGTATAGCTGGCTGAGAGCTCCAGCTTCGTAGAGGAGGAAGGTGCTCCCAGCCCCCATGTGAAGCTGGGTCCTATATTACTAAGACTTACGAGGCTCCCAGGCTTGACATCCTTCGTATCTCGAGAGAGGATCTGGATCACCCCTGAGAGCGCTTGTCCCATCGAAGCAGAGTAGCCACCCGAGAGGAGATTTACTTCCTTACATTCGCTTGGTGAGAGGAGGCTTCGCACTGATGAATTCTTGGAGCTAAGGCTATAGGGGTTAGGTAGACGTAAGCCATCGATATAGACCTGACTCTCATAAGGAGCACCGCCCTGCAGACTGAGTCGCCCATCAGTATCGGAGCTCTGAGCATCGGGATCCTCCATCAGCCCACCGAGGATATCACCGAGGGCTCGTGGCGTCATGAGTATATCCAAGGTCGTGAAGCGGGAGGTAAGCGGAGCATAGCCCGAGATCGGCAGAAGCCTTCGGCGAGAGACGGTAACTTCCTCGATCGACCGCTGCACCTCAAAGAGGATGATCCGATAGAGCTGAGATGAAGGGCGAAGGAGCATCACCTTCGACTGATAGCCTTCGGCGAGGAAGACCAGCGAGACTCGCTCTACACTATCGGGGAAGCTGAGATGAAATTCCCCGCCCTTCCCCGTCTCGGTGAGCAGTAGCCCTGTCGCTTGATCAAGGATCTGCACCTTTGCGATCGGATTATCCGAGCTATTCAGGACTCTCCCTTGGAGTTCATGCGCCTCCTGTGCTTGCAGAGGCACACTGCAGACGAGAAGGAAGAGGATACTTAGGATGACGCTCCTATACATGTCTTGCTGGTATTAAGAAGCTTGCTGGCTGGATGACTACTTCAGCTTGATACTCATCTCTGTGTCTTCGCTAAGATTGAAGGAAGCAGGCTTGTAGCGGGGAGGCCCCATCTTAGGTCGCGCATCACGGCTGAAGCCACAGGGTTCAGTCGGCAGACGGAAGAAGTTGCGATCCACCTTCCCATTGCTATTCAGATCCTGATAGATGACGACAGCATAGGTACCAGACTCCAGCTCAAGGACAACACGCTTCGTCAAGGCATCGGCAGGAGTGGTCAGCGTCTTGACAGGCTTCTTGAGGTAGTCCTCCGCAGAGTCATATACGGAGATAAGGAGGTTGCCTTTCTTCTCCTTCATACCCACGACATCGAGCGTCAAGCGATAGGACTGAGCGCAGAGTGCCGTGACCGAGAAGAAGATTGTAAAGAGCAGCACGATATAAGTTCGGTTCATAGAGGATGCTTTAAGGAG
>ERZ1674249.86-NODE-87-length-14130-cov-6.289663_pt1 | contig 14130 bp, 9 predicted proteins | sample MGYA00581198_ERZ1674249 | MGnify/ENA primary metagenome ERZ1674249 (study PRJEB41354, sample SAMEA4873349) | human saliva metagenome | biome: human-associated habitat [ENVO:00009003]; feature: mouth environment [ENVO:08000002]; material: saliva material...
TACTATCTATCCTCATGATCCTCTTCCTTACGGTCGCTACCGCGATGGCGCAGGGTAAGAGCATCAGCGGAGTCGTCCTCGACGCCGCTAATCATGAGCCTGTGATCGGGGCTTCAGTCCTGGTCAAGGGCGTACAAGGCCAAGGTGCTTCCACGGACATCAACGGGAAGTTCAGCCTGAAGAACGTGAAGGCAGGTGCGGTCCTCGTAGTATCGTCCATCGGCTACAAGAAGATCGAGGTCCCTGTCGGTAACCAGACTGAGCTCAAGATCGAGCTCCCCAGTGAAGACAATCAGGTGGAAGCCGTTGTCGTCACCGCTCTCGGTATCAAGCGCTCGCAGAAGGCCCTGAGCTATAATGTCCAGGAAGTCAAGAGCGACGCTCTCACGACGGTGAAGGATGCCAACTTCATGAATAGCCTCAATGGTAAGGTGGCTGGTGTAAACATCAATGCCTCTTCCTCGGGTCTCGGTGGTGCTACGCGTGTCGTCATGCGTGGTCCTAAGTCGATGAACCAGAGCAACCAGGCTCTCTACGTCATCGACGGGATACCCATCATCAACACTAACGGTGGTGAGACGAACGGTCGCTACTCTTCGCAGCCTAAGGGTGAAGGTATCTCTGACATCAACCCTGACGACATCGAGTCGATCAGCGTCCTCAGTGGTCCTGCTGCTGCTGCACTCTATGGTGCAAGCGCTGCTCAGGGGGTCATCATGATCACCACGAAGAAGGGTAAGGATGGTCGCGTGCAGGTCATGCTTTCCAACAGCACCTCCTTCTCTCGTCCCTTCGTCATGCCTCGCTTCCAGAACGAATTCATCAGCGCTCCTGGTGACGTGAAGAGCTGGGGGGCACAGACGGCTTCTCCCTATGGGAAGTTCGATCCCGCTGACTTCTTCAACACGGGTTCGAACATCCAGAACACGGCTTCGCTGACTATCGGTAACGCGAAGAATCAGACGTACCTCTCTCTCGGATCAACTAATGCTGCTGGTATCATCCCCAACAGCAAGTACGACCGCTACAACTTCAACTTCCGCAACACGACGAAGTTCCTCGAAGATAAGCTGACGCTTGACTTCGGCTTCAACTACATCCGTCAGGGCGACCAGAACCTTATCGCTCAGGGTGAATACCTCAACCCCATCGTACCTCTGTATCTCTTCCCCCGCGGTGAGAACTTTGACGGTGTACGTACCTATGAGGTCTACGACCCTATCCGTAAGATCTACGTCCAGAACTGGAACTACGGTGATGCTTACTCACAGCAGAATCCCTACTGGGTCGCTAACCGCATGCTCACCACGGGCAGCAAGGACCGCTACATGATCAACGGCTCGCTCAAGTGGAAGATCAACGAATGGATCGACATCACGGGTCGTGCTCGTGCTGACGTCATCAACAGCTTCGACGAAAGCAAGCGCTACGCTTCTACGGCTACCCTCTTCACGGGGTCACAGTATGGCTACTACTCTTACAGCAAGGGTAACAACACCTCACTCTATGGTGACGTGATGGCCAACATCAACAAGCGTATCGACGACTTCTCTATCGCTGCTAACGTCGGGGTGTCTACCAACCGCTCTTACAACGACGCTCGCGGCTTCCGCGGCGGTCTCCGCTCTATCTCTAACGTCTTCGATCCTAACCAGATCGACTACGGTCAGCCCACTGCAGGTAATGCGCCTGTATTCACCAACAGCTCGCACATCACGAACTCTGCTTTCGCAAGCGTAGAAACGGGCTGGAAGAACATGGTCTTCCTCACGCTTACGGGTCGTGAAGACTGGGACTCTGCTCTGGCTCACACCACGGCTAACCCCTTCTTCTATCCCTCTGTCGGTCTCTCTGGTGTCATCTCACAGATGGCTAAGATGCCTAAGTGGGTCAACTACCTCAAGACGCGCCTCTCTTGGGCTAAGGTAGGTTCGCCTATCCCTGCTCAGATCTCTTCCCCCTACCGCTATACCTATGACCCCGCATCGCAGAGCTACGCTACGGTCACGTATAAGTTCCCCGAAGACTTCAAGCCTGAGCTGACCTATTCATGGGAAGCTGGGGTAACGGGTAAGTTCTTCCGTAACCGCCTGAGCCTCGAAGCTACCATCTACCAGTCCAATACGAAGAATCAGACCTTCCTCATGCCTCTCTCTTCGGCCTCCAACGGCTATAACAGCGAGTACATCCAGGCAGGTAATGTTCGTAACCGCGGTATCGAGCTCTCTCTCGGCTGGACGAGCCAGTTCGGCGAGCTGGAGTGGACCACGACGGGTACCTTCAGTGCTAACCAGAACCGCATTGTTGAGCTGATCCCTGGTCGCAAGGATCCTATCTCTAAGGGTGGTCTGAAGGGTGCTGACGTCTACCTCCGCGAAGGTGGTACGATGGGTGACATCTACATCAACACCGGTATCAAGCGCACTCCCGAAGGTTATCCTGTCCTCTCTACCGATGGCAAGATCATCCCCGAGACGCTTGACAACCCCATCTATAAGGGCTCTGTACTGCCTGATGCTAACCTCGGCTGGAGCAACGAATTCAACTGGAAGGGTCTGAACGTGGGCTTCATGTTCTCAGCTCGTCTCGGTGGTATCGTCCTCTCTCAGACACAGGCTATTCTCGATGAGTACGGTGTGTCTCAGGCTTCTGCTGATGCTCGTAAGGCTGGTGGTATCGCAGTCGGTAACGGCCGCATCGATGCTCAGGGCTACTACTCTGTAGTCGGTGGTGCAAGCCCCGTCTGGTCAGAGTACATCTATGATGGTACGAACGTCCGTCTCCAGGAAGCTCACGTCTCCTACCTCATTCCTAAGAAGCTCCTCGGCGATAAGGTCCGCCTCTCGCTCGGTCTGACGGCACGTAACCTGCTGATGATCTATAACAAGGCTCCATTCGACCCCGAGCTCACCGCTTCTACTGGTACCTACTACCAGGGCTTCGACTACTTCATGCAGCCCAGCCTGCGTAACCTCGGCTTCACGGTGAAGCTCCAGTTCTAAGCGTATTCTTAGAGACGTTTATTAAGAATGTATCTTATGAAGAAGAATCATATCGCCAAGGGGCTCGGCATCGCTGCCCTGTCACTCGCCTTGGCCTCCTGCACCAGTGGCTTTGAAGAAGCCAACCGCCCTGGCGGTAGCCAGAGCAAGGAGGTCCTGCAGCGTGATAACTACAATATCTCCTCCTTCCTCGTCCAGCTCCAGAATGTAGCTTTCCCCGAGCAGGAGAACGCGTACCAGTGTAACTTTGACCTCGTGGGTAACTACCTCGGCCGTTACTTCACCTATGCTAACAACGGCTGGAGCTCTAAGAACTTCGCCACCTTCAGCGCTCCAAGTGGCTGGCTCGGGTGGTCGAACTCTCAGATCCTCGTCCCCGCAAAGAGTGCGTTCGCTGAAATCGCAAGCCTCGCTGGTAAGGAAGACCTCAACTACAACTGGGCACTCATCATGCGTGCTCACGCCTTCCTCGCTCTGACCGATAAGTATGGTCCTATGCCCTTCGGCCTTGATGCGACCAACCTCGAAGGTTACAACTCTCAGGAAGCTATCTATAAGGCTCTCGTAGCTGACCTCGATGCTGCTGCAAGCAATATCAACGCCTTCGTCCTGGCTAACCCAGGTCGTACGGTCAATGAGGCTGCAGACAAGATCTACTCTGGAGACTTCTCCAAGTGGGTCAAGCTCGCTCACTCGCTCAAGCTTCGTATCGCTATCCGTATGCGCTATGCTGCTCCTGCTCTGGCTCAGCAGTACGCTACTGAGGCCGTGCAGGCTGGTGTTATCGAGTCTTCGGCTGACAACTGCGCTATCACCTACATCCCTCGTGGTCTTTACAAGACTTCGGTCGAGTGGGGTGACTCACGTGCTTGTGCCGACATCGACTCCTACATGAACGGCTACGAAGACCCTCGTATCCCTGCTTACTTCGCAGCTCCTGCTAAGGCTGGTGACCGTAAGCTTATCGGATGTCTGGCTGGTGCTGACGTGAAGAATAAGAACACTGCTGACGAAATTTATTCGGCTGCTGCTGTCACGAAGAACTCCCCCAGCGTATGGCTCTCTGCTGCTGAAATGTGGTTCTGCCGTGCTGAAGGTGCTCTGGCCGGTTGGTCGGGCATGGGCGGCACTGCTAAGGACCTCTATGAGCGCGGTGTCAAGGAGTCCTTCACTCAGTGGAATGTCTCTGGTGCTGATGCCTACCTGCAGAGCAGCAAGACTCCTGCTGACTACAAGGATGCTGTCGGTGGCTATGGTAAGGACATGTCCGCTACCAGCACCATCACTCCTAAGTGGGATGACTCAGCTTCTGACGAAGCCAAGCTCGAGCGTCTGATCGTCCAGAAGTGGATCGCCCTCTTCCCCAATGGTCAGGAAGGCTGGTCGGAAATCCGCCGTACTGGCTATCCTAAGGTCTTCGCGCTCCCCGTCTCCACTAACGGCTACACCATCCACGTGGCTAACCGTATCCCCTACGACGTCAACGAGCGTACCCGTAACCAGGCTAACTACAATGCAGCTCTCGTCACCCTCGGTGGTGCTGACGACTATGCTACGAAGCTCTGGTGGCAGAAGAAGTAACTATAGCTAACGAATCAAGAAATGAAGATCAAGAATATCCTCGCGGTATCGGCTCTCGCTCTGACCACGCTGGCTTCGTGCAGCAAGTGGACGGATATGGAGATCCAGCATCCCGAAGACCTCACCCAGCCCAACCACTCGGAGGCCTACTACAAGGCTCTGCGCGACTACAAGAACTCTGATCACCAGATCGCATTCTCTTACTACAGCGCTTGGACGGGTGTTGGTACGAATATGCAGAGCTCACTGATGGGCCTGCCCGACTCTGTAGACCTCGTCTCTCTCTGGGGCGGGTGGAAGAATCCAACAGAAGCTCAGCTCAAGGACCTGCGTGATGCACAGCAGAAGAAGGGGCTGAAGGCAATGATCTGCTTCCTCGTCCTCGATATGGGCGCTGGTGTTACTCCCGATCCTACGGAGGCCGAAAAGGCATCACTTCAGAATGGTGAGACTTGGACGCACAAGTACTGGGGCTGGAGCACCGAACAGACGGAAGAAGGTAAGGCTGCCCGTCGTGCATCTGTCGTCAAGTATGCTAATGCGATCTGTGACCTCATCGATAAGTACGGCTACGATGGCTTCGATATCGATGCTGAGCCTAACTATTCTCACCCCTTCGGTACGAACTATGAAATGTGGCGTACCGATGTGGAGAATGGTGTGCCCACGCTCATGACGCTTTTCATCGAGACCCTCGGTAAGCGTATCGGCCCTATGGCTGAGACGGAGGCTGGTCGTAAGAAGATCCTTGCTGTCGACGGTGAGCCCGATGCGCTTCCCGCTTCGCACGCCAAGTACTTCAACTACTTTATCATCCAAGCTTATAACAACTCTGTAGGCTACAACAATGGGCACTTCCAGGGTATGCTCAGAGCTTATAAGGACGTTCTCTCGGTCGAAGAGATCTGCAAGAAGAGCATCTTCGTCGTAGACTTCGAGTCTGGTGCTACTACGGGTGGTAAGGCTGGTCTGGGACAGATCCTCAACTTTGCCCTTCAGAACCCCGTCGTCGATGGTGTCACCTACCGTAAGGGTGGTGTCGGTGCCTTCCGTGTAGACCTTGAGTATGCCGTCACTACGCCTGACGTCGTGAACGGGATCGACATGAAGCCTGTCAAGGGCCTCTCTTATCCCTGGTGGCGTCGTGCTATCCAGCTTATGAACCCCCAGATCAAGTAGACGAATCCAATGAAGATCAATAAATATCTCCTCGGAGTCGTAGCTGCTGCTGCACTCCTCAGCTCCTGTAACGACAGAGAACTCAAGGAGCTCACGAATCAAGCTTACATCGCCCAGACGGGTACGCAGGCTGGTCGTATCGGGTCACTCCAGCTGGGAGACAGCGAAGTCTCTACGGATATCAATATCCGCATCTCTTCGCCCCAGACCAAGGACCAGACCTATGCACTCGAGCTGAGTCAGGAAGCTCTCGATGAGTACAACAAGCTCAACGGGACGGCCTACACGATGCTCCCCGCAAGTCAGGTCGCTCTCTCTTCCTCTCAGGTTGTCGTCAAGGCTGGTGCTGTCTTCTCCGAAGCTGTTAAGGTTACTCTCCAGCCTCTGACGCAGGAGCAGATGAACCTCGGTAAAAAGTATGCTGTCGCCTTTAAGCTCAAGAGCGTGGATGCCTCTACTCCTATCCTCAATGGGGCGGATACCTACGTCTATGCTATCAAGACGATTACCTCGGCAAGTGCTCCTATCCTCGGTACGTACAAGGGGGTATACTATCGCGCTATCGCTCGTGGTATCCCCGCTACTGACCTCGAGCGCTTCACGGTCGAGATGCGTGTGAATATCAATGGCCTCGACATCAATAACCAGGCTATCTTCGGTGCTTGGGCTCAGGGCTCTGAGATCTACATGCGCTTCGGTGATGCTACGCCTCCATACAACTACCTGAACATCAAGTTCGGTGATGGTGGCCAGATCGACCGTACTTTCGAAGGTGCTAAGACGAATACGTGGTATCACGTTGCCCTCGTTTACGATGGTGCACAGGCTACGCTCTACGTCAATGGTAGCAAGGTCATCAGCACGGACAAGCCTGCAGGTCGTACCTTCAAGCTCAACGACGCTATCCACGTCGCTGGCTCGGGTGCTGCATGGTTCCGAAATGCTTGTATCTTCAGCGAGCTTCGTATCTGGAATACGACTCGTACGCCTGAGCAGCTGAAGGATAACGAGTACACCGTCGATCCTTCGACCCCAGGTCTCCTCCACTACTGGAAGATGAACGAAGGTCATGGTGGCACGTTTGCTAACTCGATCGCTGGTGGCCCTGCACTCAACGTCTATGGCACGGCATACGATGAGAACAACCCAGCAAGCAGCCAGATCCTGACGCCTACTTGGGTCTCTAACGTCCGCTCTGACGGTACCGGTACGGTTAAGGTGCCCTAATCGTAATATTGGTGGTACGACACGGCCCTCTCCTCGCTGGGAGGGTCGTGTACGACCCCTCTAATAGAAGTTTAATATGCAAAAGACTCTATCTATAGCTTGCGCAGTGCTCTTCCTTGGCCTCACGTCTTGTAGCAAGAGCTTTGATCTGGATACTCCTCTCTTTGATAAGACAGAGACACAGACTGCTGCATCCGTAGCGTATATCAAGACGGGTGAATTCGACCTCGCTAAGTCTATCAAACCTCTTACGGTTACGCTGGAGGGAACGACCATTTCTGAGTTCACTGCTCAGGAGCGCTATGTCTACCTCTCCAAGCCCGTTGATCAGGATGTGACGGTGACTGTAGCTCTCGCTACGTCGGAAGCTTCTATCGCTTCCTTCACCAGCACCCTCTCAACCAACCCTGGCTATAAGGTCGCTCCCGAAGGCTATGCTAAGCTTTCTACCACGACCGTAACCATCCCTAAGGGGCAGACGAAGAGCTCTTCAACTATCACCATCAGTGTGGGTGATAAGTATGCCGAGATCTCTACGGCTAATGCTGCTACGGAGTACTATGTGATCCCTGTCCAGGTATCTGCTGTCTCGGACTCATCCACTGTCGGTGTCAGCCAGGACTATGGTACCTACTTCATCCCAGTGAAGAAGAGCTTCCAGAATATCGGTTACTATACGCGTGGCCCTCAGGGTACGGCGCTTGCTTCTACGGATGTTACCTATGAAGTTTCTACAGCATACTCTAGTAGCTATGGCAAGGGCAATCTCTATGATGGTGACGCCTCTTCTGCATGGTATGCTCAGTTTGCAGATAGCTCTCCATGGGTATCAGGTATCCTTACTAGCGGTACGAAGAAGTTTACAGCTATTCACTTTCAGGGAACGAATGGTTCTATGAATGCTGAGCAGATTGAGATCTTCACGACGCAGGACGGCACGACCTGGACTTCTCAGGGAGTACTCTCCGCATCCTACCTCAATCAAGAAAGCTCTGCTACCGTTCGCTTCCTTAATCCTATTGAGGCAAAGGGCGTGAAGATCCTGGGTATTAATTATTCATTTGGATACTTCGGTATCGGTGAGCTGACCTTCTACGCAGAGAACTAAGCTTCTCCCTCCTACTAAAAGACCTCAGGGGCTGTATCTCCATCGTGAGATACAGCCCCTGAGGCTTTTTATTCCCTTCGCAAAGGAGGGGACGGTGTGTGCGAATTAGTCCTCTGCCTGCTTAGCTGCTGCGAGGGTATTCAGCATGAGGGAGATGATGGTCATCGGTCCGACGCCACCGGGGACGGGCGTGATGTAGGAAGCGAGAGGTGCTACTTCGTCGAAGGCAACGTCACCGGTGAGCTTGAAGCCACTCTTACGCGAAGCATCGGGTACACGTGTCGTACCTACGTCGACGATGACGGCACCAGGGCGCACCATGTCGGCCTTGAGGAACTCAGGTACGCCGAGAGCTGCGACGATGATGTCTGCCTGCAGGCAGAGCTCCTTGATGTTGGGCGTACGGCTGTGGCAGACCGTGACGGTGCAGTCGCCAGGAGTACCCTTGTGCAGGAGGAGCTGCGCCATGGGCTTGCCGACGATGTTGCTACGGCCGAGGACGACGCAGTGCTTACCACGTGTCTCGATGTCGTAGCGGCGAAGGAGCTCAATGATCCCCTGAGGGGTAGCTGACACGAAGCAGGGAAGGCCGATGCTCATGCGCCCCACATTGATGGGGTGGAAGCCGTCGACGTCCTTGCTGGGGTTGACAGCTTCGATGATGCGCTGTTCGTTGATGTGCTTCGGCAGGGGGAGCTGGACGATGAAGCCATGCACCTCGGGGTCGTTATTCAGGCGCTCGATCTCGCTGAGCAGACGCTCTTCTGTGACGTCATCCTCGAAGCGGATGAGTGAGGAGCGGAAGCCCACCTCGGCGCAGGTCTTGATCTTAGCTGCTACATAGGTCTCGCTGCCGCCGTCATGGCCGACAAGGATAGCTACCAAGTGAGGGGCTTTTTTGCCAGCTGCTACGCGGGCTGCTACTTCGGCTGCGATCTCCTGCTTGATCTGAGCGGAGGTTGCTTTACCATCGAGGAGCTTGTAGGTTTGTTCTTTCATTGGGGTAGTACGATGAATGAGTAGGTGGGCGGATAGACTCCGCTGCGAGCCCTAAGGCTTATCAAAGATAGGCAAAGTTTAGCGCCTATGAGATGCGGCCTATTTCCAAGAGAGCGAGGTGAAGCAGTAGGAGTGGTAAGTGTAAAGTAATAGTTGTTCGCCCTTAGTTCAGTATTCGTTCTATGTACGAACGAATAGTTCTTTGCATACGAAACCAATAGTCGTTTACCCCCAGAACCAGTAGTGGTTCGTGCGCAGAGCAGTAGTTGTTTACGCAGAGCATTGCTCGCTCCTATTATTTGCGTGCCGATCCGAATGATCTCTATTACAAAAGCACCTCCCCACAGACCTCGCAAAGAGGCTGTGGGGAGGTGCTTTTGTATAGAGTTGGAGGGCGTACGCCTAGCGCTCGATGCCGTCACGACGAAGGAGGGCATCAATGGTAGCCTTCTTGCCACGGAAGCTCTGATAGAGCTCCTCGGCATCACGGCGGTCACCTTGACTCAGTACCTCACGGCGGAAGCGCTCAGCTGTAGCCGTAGAGAAGATCCCTTCTTCTTGGAAGGCAGCGAAGGCGTCGGCATCCAGCACTTCGGCCCACTTGTAGCCGTAGTAGCCAGCTGCATAGCCACCCGAGAAGATGTGCCCGAAGGAGGTGCTCATCTGGCAAGGTGCAGGTGTAGCGGGCAGGAGCTGGGCCTTCTGCCAAGCCGTATCTTCGAAGGTCTTCGTGTCAAGGCCCTCGGCAAGTGGCTCGGTGATCGTGTGCCAAGCCATATCGAGGTAGCCGAAGCTCAGCTGACGACAGGCAGCGTAGCCTGCGAGGAAGTGGCGGGCACGCTCCATACGCTCGATAAGGACCTCGGGTAGTGCTTCGCCCGTCTGATAATGTACGGCGAAGCTCTGGAGCCACTCACGCTCGTCCAGCCAGTTCTCCATCAGCTGGCTGGGTAGCTCGACGAAGTCACGGACGACGTTCGTCCCGCTGAGCGAGCCATGACGGCATGTGGAGAGCATGCCATGCAGGGAGTGACCGAATTCATGCAGGAAGGTGCGTACCTCGCCAGGGGTGAGCAGGGCGGGGCGATCGGCTGTGGGCTGGGTGAAGTTCATCACCAGCACGATGTGAGGACGATGGTCTTCCCCCTCGGCCGTGTAGTACTGCTCCTGGAGATTGTTCATCCAGGCACCGCTCTGCTTGCCCTCACGAGGGAAGAAGTCGGTGTAGAGAAGCCCGAGATAGCTCCCATCAGCATCGTGCACCTCATAGGTGTGTACGTCGCTGTGGTAGACGGGCAGATCCGTGCGCTCGGTGAAGCGGATGCCGTAGAGGCGTGTTGCCAGTGAGAAGATGGCATCCGAGACGCGCGATAGCTCGAAGTAGGGGCGTAGCTCCTCTTCATCCAGCTCGTAGAAGGCCTGCTTATAGCGCTCTGCCCAGTAGCTCCAGTCCCAGGGCTGGAGGGGGAGGGTAGCGCCTGCCTCGCGTGCGAAGTCGGCCACTGCTGCAAGCTCCTTCTCTGCTAAGGGCTTGTAAGCCTCGAGGAGCTCGTCGAGCAGCCCATAGACTGCCGTCGTGCTACCTGCCATACGGCGGGCGAGGACCTTCTCAGCAAAGCTCTTGGAGCCTAAGAGCTGAGCAAGCTCCAGACGCAGGTTCACGAGGCGACGGATGAGCTCTCCATTGTCATATGCGTCTCCAGCAGCCCCGACAGCCATCTTTGCCAGATACATCTCTTGGCGTAGGGTGCTCGAGGGGCAGTGCTGCATGAAGGGGAAGTAGCTGGGGGCCGAGAGGGTGAAGAGCCAGCCTTCGCCCTTACCCTCCTTCTCTGCCAGCTCGCGTGCTACGGCGAGTGTCGAGAGGGGAAGCCCTTCGACCGCAGCGGCATCATCGACGAAGAGGCGGAAGCGCTGCTGGTCCTTGAGGTTGTTTTGTCCGAAGGTGAGGCTCAGCTCGCTCAGCTCACGCTTGACCTCGCGAAGTCGCTCCTTCTCCTCGGCTGGGAGCTGGGCACCGCTTTCGCTGAAGCCTTCGTAGCAGCGCTCGAGGAGGCGTAGATCTTCAGCATCAAGCTGGAGGCTCTCACGTGCCTCCCATACCTGACGGATACGCTCGAAGAGGGGCTCGGAGAGGGTGATGAAGGAGGAGAGTGCCGAGAGAGAGGGGCTAACCTCCTGACTGATCTGCATCAGTTCGTCCGTAGCCTCAGCGTGTAGGAGGTTGTAGAAGCTACCTGATACCCACTCAAGGAGGGCACCGGAGCGCTCGAGAGCAAGGATGGTATTGGCGAAGGTGGGGGCTTCGGGCGAGGCGATGATGGCCTCTACCTCGCGGCGCTTCTCTTCGATAGCCAGACGGAAAGCCTCGCGAAAGTCCTCTGTCTTGAATTGGTCAAAGGCATAGGCTCCGTGGGGGAGCTGGCTGGGCTGACAAATACTATTCATGTCGTCAGTGATACACGGGAGGGGGTGAAAAGAAAGCTACCTGCCTTCGTCGCAGCCACGCGAAGGGGCAGGCGAAGGCAGGTAGCCGTATGGTGTATCCCTCCAGCGGAAGGCCGCAGGGGTAGGATACGTAGGGATCGACGTCTTAGAGGCGGTCGTTAGAGCCGAGGACGTTGATGATCTTGTGTTCGTAGAGCTTCTTGAGAGACTCACGAGCTGGACCGAGGTACTTACGTGGGTCGAATTCAGCAGGGTTTTCTGCGAAGACCTTACGTACAGCAGCGGTCATAGCGAGACGGCCGTCAGAGTCGATGTTGATCTTGCAGACAGCGCTCTTAGAAGCCTGACGGAGCTGCTCTTCGGGGATACCGACAGCATCCTTGAGGGCACCACCGAACTTGTTGATCGTAGCGACTTCATCCTGAGGTACGCTGGAAGAACCGTGGAGTACGATGGGGAAGCCTGGGATCTGCTTTTCGATCTCAGCGAGGATATCGAAGCGGAGGGGGGGAGGTACGAGGATGCCGTTAGCGTCGCGGTGGCACTGCTCAGGCGTGAACTTGTTAGCACCGTGTGACGTACCGATAGAGATAGCGAGTGAGTCAACACCCGTCTTGCTGACGAAGTCAACAACTTCTTCGGGCTCGGTGTAGGTGTGGTGCTCAGCTACGACATCGTCTTCGATACCAGCGAGGACACCGAGTTCACCTTCGACCGTCACGTCGAACTGGTGAGCGTACTCAACGACAGAGCGCGTCAGAGCGACGTTCTCGTCGTAGGGGAGGTGCGAACCGTCGATCATCACAGAGGAGAAGCCCATTTCGATACAGCTCTTGCAGAGCTCGAGGCTATCACCGTGGTCGAGGTGAAGGGCGATCTGAGGATTGGGGCAGCCCAGTTCCTTAGCATATTCTACAGCACCCTGAGCCATGTAGCGCAGGAGCGTCTGGTTAGCGTACTTACGTGCGCCGCTGGATACCTGAAGGATGACGGGAGACTTGGTCTCTACTGCAGCGCTGATGATAGCCTGCAGCTGCTCCATGTTATTGAAGTTGAAAGCGGGGATAGCGTAGCCACCCTTGATAGCCTTTGCGAACATATCGCGGGTGTTCACAAGACCCAGTTCTTTGTAACTAACCATTACTGTTCCTATTTATAGTTGATACGTTTATCGTTCTATGCAACAAAGATAAGGGAAATATATGTAAAACGGTTAGATATACTTAAATTTTTCAGGAAGTTGAGGCTACTCCTCTCCCCTCACAAAGCTTGTATCTTGGGGATGGTGCTGACTATTGGGACATTCATCTCCTGATTTACCCTCTGCTCCCCCCCCCGCTATTTATTTCACTTTGATGCGTTTGCGGGGATGGAAATGTGAGGGTGTATAAAGCATAGAGAGCCGATTCTATGGCGTAGAATCGGCTCCCCTTATTCGCTCTTAGGCGGTTTTTATCTTCTCAGAAGTCGAGGCCTTTACTTCCCCTTACGTGGGGCAAAGCCCATAAACATCTTCGTGACCTCGGGGTCATGATGGCTGGGCATGACGAAGGAGTGCCCCGTGTCCAGCTTCAGGATCTCCTGCATCTCGCTCTCAGTCAGCGTGAAGTCAAAGAGCTGGAAGTTCTGCTCCATGCGCTCCTTGCGGGTAGACTTCGGTATGATGATGATACCACGCTGCAGGAGATAGCGCATAGCTACCTGTGCTACCGTCTTGCCATGGGCGGCGCCGATCGTGAGCAGGGTCTCATTGTTGAGGAGTTCGCTACTTGCTTCGGCAAGGGGGCCCCACGACATTAGCTTCACACCCAGCTCATCCATATAGCGGCGCTCCTCGATACGCTGGGTGAGGACGTGGGTCTCGACTTGGTTCACAGCGGGTACGATATCCGTGAAGTGACAGAGGTCAATGAGGTGGTCGGGGTAGAAGTTGCTCACGCCGATAGCTCTTACCTTACCCTCCTTGAGAGCATCTTCGAGGGCGCGATAGGCATTGTAGCGATCGCCAAAGGGCTGGTGAATCAGCATGAGATCGATATAGTCGGTGCCGAGCAGGCGCAGGCTCTCATCCAGGCTACGCTTCGGGGCGTCACCCTCGAAGTTGGATATCCAGATCTTGTCTACGATGAAGACTTCATCACGGCTTAGACCGCTCTTTTTGACTGCGCTACCGACACCTGCCTCATTCTGATAGATCTGTGCCGTGTCGATCATGCGATAGCCTACGCTCAGGGCATCGGCTACACAGCGCTCAGCTTCGTCGGGAGAGACCTGATACACGCCGTAGCCCAAGAGGGGCATCTCGACGCCGTTGTTTAGTGTGATCATCTTCTGTTCCATACTGTTGGGAAGGGTTGATTGTTCGGGATAAGAATGAGAGTTTATGGGCGATGAGTGTCCCCGCACTACGGTGATAACAACTCGTCTTCTTGCAAGGTTTCCCCATGTGCGAGTACGGAGAGAGAATACCCACCCATATAGGAGGGAAAGACAATCTATATTGGTCGCTGGGCTGACCTATATAGGTCGTCGGGCTGACCAATACTGCTTCGCTTCGTGACCTATATAGGTTCGCTCAGTGACCAA
>ERZ1674249.94-NODE-96-length-13196-cov-8.727190_pt1 | contig 13196 bp, 10 predicted proteins | sample MGYA00581198_ERZ1674249 | MGnify/ENA primary metagenome ERZ1674249 (study PRJEB41354, sample SAMEA4873349) | human saliva metagenome | biome: human-associated habitat [ENVO:00009003]; feature: mouth environment [ENVO:08000002]; material: saliva material...
GAGCCACGTACGTAGCCCAAACTTATCTGCCACTCGTCCACAACTTTTATCCCTATGCGGAGCAACAACCTAATATAGATCACTTCATAAAGCTATATAGCTTCGCCCGCTGACCAATCTTAGGTTGATACCACCCCAAGTCGTGGGCGTGCGTCGGAGGGTGGGTGGTAGACCACAGAGTCGTAGGGCTCACCCTGCGTACCGCCTGTCAGTTCGTCATCTATGTACCTCTGATAGCGAATAAATGGGTATCTTCGTACCTTTCTCTCGGGGCGATGTACGCCCCCAGAATGAGAATAGAAGAGTCCCACACTACTGCACACAATGAATATCAAGAAGCAAGCACTAACCTCCGCTTCGCATAGCGACTTCACCCTCGAGGCACTGCGCCAAATAGCTCCATCCGCCTTCACCGAAGTGCGCGATGAGCAGGGAGAGCTCACCCACAAGGTCGACTTCGACGTCTTGAAAGAGCTCCTCGGGGATAAGATCCTCGACAGCGATGAGGAGCGCTTCGGCTTCTACTGGGTGGGCAAGCAGGACGCGAAACGTGCTGCCGCTGAGCCTACACGCAAGACCCTGCGCCCCGTCCTCGAGGATAGTGTGGACTGGGACAACACGCAGAACCTCTACATCGAGGGCGATAACCTCGAGGTGCTCAAGCTCCTCCAGCGTGCTTACCTCGGCCGTGTCAAGATGATCTACATTGACCCGCCCTACAATACCGGTAATGACTTCGTCTATGACGATGACTTCGCCATGAGCCGTGAGGATATGGATGATGCCATGGGCAACCTCGATGAGGACGGAAATCGCCTGCGTTCCAATCCAAACACCAACCCACGTTACCACTCCGACTGGTGCTCGATGATTTACAGCCGCCTGCTGGTCGCACGCACCTTACTCTCTAATGATGGCGTGATCTTCATCTCCATTGACGACAACGAGGTGCACCACCTAAGAAAGATCTGCGATGAGGTCTTCGGGGCAAGCAATATAATAGCTGAAGTAATTGTAAATAGAGCAAGTGAAGTTGCTACAAATATGATCGTACAAAAGCATGAATATTGTATTGTCTATGCAAAGCAAATAGAGCTAGCTTCGTTATCTGGAAGGAAGAAGGTTACTGTTTCTAGAGGAACGGTCGGTAATGTGCAGCAAACAACGCCTATTATTGAGTTCCCAGCAGGCCTCAAGTGTTTGAATATCCCTGATGGGATATATACTACTGCACGACAGATAGAAGGAAGTAAAGAAAACATAGAGGTAATAACTCCCTTTGTCGTACAAAATGGGCTTCTTGAGACGGCGGTGCAGCTGAAGGCTCGCTGGAGGAGTTCTAATGATATGAGGAACTTCTTTAGCAACTCTTGTCTATCTACCCTCGCAAAAATAAATGGAACGATTGAAGAGATTTATTTTGATGGGGACCGGTTAATGCCTTACATAAAGAAAACTATAACAGAGAAGCTCCCCACATTGTATACCGATAATCAACGAGGAAGTCGAGATTTGGAGCGTTTAAATATTTCGGGTTTTGACTATCCCAAGGCGGTAAACTATATTCAATTTCTAGTGAGCTTGTTTACGGATCAAACATCCCTTATCCTTGACTTCTTCTCTGGCTCAGCTACTACGGCACACGCCGTGATGCAGCTGAATGCCGAGGATGGCGGTAAGCGCAAGTACATCTGCGTGCAGCTACCCGAGGAAACGCCTGAGGGGAGTGAAGCCCGTAAGGCGGGCTACTCCACCATCTGCGAGATTGGTAAGGAGCGCATCCGCAGGGCAGGCAAGAAGATTAAGGAGGAAGCCGAAGGCGTGGACTTAGATACAGGCTTCCGTGTGCTTCGTGTCGACACGTCAAATATGGAGGAGGTGTACTTTGAGCCAGCTGCGTTGCAGCAAGATCAGCTCTTTGCGCAAGTGGATAGCGTGAAGGAAGACCGTAGCGACTTAGATTTGCTCTTCGGCTGTATGGTGGACTGGGGCGTGGAACTGAGCTATCCCCTTCGTCAGGAAGAGGTGGCAGACAAGCACTTGTACATCGTGAACGAAGGGGCTTTGGTAGCTTGCTTCGAAGAGGACATTGACCTCGAGGTGATTCGTGCGATAGCGAAGCTGGAGCCCTTGCGCGTGCTCTTCCGTGAGTCGTGCTTTGCGAGCGATGCGGACAAGCTCAACATCTACGAGCAGTTCAAGCAGCTTTGCGGTTGGAGTGCCGAGGAGTCTTACCGCCGTATCCACGTTATGTAATCGGCTATGAAGCAGACGTATCAGTTTGTAGCCCAGACACTCAGATGAAATTACAATTCAAGTACCAGAGCTTCCAGAGGGAAGCAGCATGCGCTGTGGTGGATGCCTTCCTCGGGCAGCCGCTGCAGAATGCCTTTGCCTACCGTATGGACGTGGGCAAAGGGAGCTTGGCACTGGAGGCTCAGGGCTTCCGCAATCAGGAGCTCCAGCTCAGCGACACACAGCTGACTGAGAATATCCGAGCCATCCAGACGAAGCAGGAGCTGCAGCCTGTCGAGCACGTGCGACGTGATGCCCATGGTACGCTGGCTCTGAGCATCGAGATGGAGACGGGTACGGGTAAGACCTACACCTACATCAAGACGATGTACGAGCTCTACAAGCACTACGGCTGGACAAAGTTCATCATCGTGGTGCCCAGTGTGGCGATCCGTGAGGGCGTCATCAAGAGCTTAGAGACGATGGCTGACCACTTCGCCGAAGAGTATGGGGAGCGCATGCAGCACTTCGTCTACGATAGCTCACGTCTCACGGCCATCGACCGGTTTGCCTCCGACTCCAAGATCCATGTGATGGTCATCAATACGCAGGCGTTCAACGCCACGGGCGCCGATGCACGGCGTATCGGGATGAAGCTGGAGGAGTTCGGCTGGCGCCGACCGATCGATGTGATCGGGGAGATGCGCCCTATCCTCATCATTGACGAGCCGCAGAGCGTACTGGGAGCGGACAAGAAGAATAAGACGCGCCAAGGGCTCCAGCAGTTCAACCCGCTCTTCACCCTGCTCTATAGTGCGACGCACCGCAGGGAGGATGTCTACAATCAGGTCTATCGTCTGGATGCTATCGATGCCTTCAACAAGCACCTGGTCAAGAAGATCGAGGTCATGGGCGTGGAGCAAGTGGGCACCACGGCCACCAACGGCTACCTCCATCTGGAGAGTATCGTCCTGTCGAAGAAGAAAGGTGAAGCCCCCCGAGCACGCATCAGCTTCGATGCCACAAGTCGAGTGGGACTGCGCACGGCGACACGCACCGTGGATGAGGGCTTTGACCTCTATGCCGAGAGTGGCGAGCTGGAGGCCTACCGTGACGGCTTTACGATCGAGCATATCGATGGCGCCAAGGGCTGTATCCGGCTGAGTAGTGGTCTGGAGGTATATGCTGGGCAGGCTATCGGTGCCGTCACCGAGGAGGCCATTCGTCGTATCCAGATCCGTGCCACGATCCAGAAGCACTTCGAGCGTGAGCACCAGCTCTATCGTCAGGGTATCAAGGTGCTGAGCCTCTTCTTCATCGATGCAGTAGATAAGTACCGCATCTACGAAGCTGGGGGCGAGGTGAGCAAGGGACGCTGGGCGGAGCTCTTCGAGGAGGAGTACGTCTCCGTGCTGAATGAAGTGCAAGACCTCTTCTGGGACAAGGACTATACGCGCTATCTCTTGGGGATTAGTCCCGAGGAGACGCATGCGGGCTACTTCTCTCAGGACAAGAAGGGGAAGATGATCGACTCGAAGGTCAAGCGCGGGGAGACGATCTCCAATGACCCCGATGCCTACCAGCTCATCATGCGCGACAAGGAGCGCTTGCTCTCGTTTGCCGAGCCTACACGATTTATCTTCTCGCACTCCGCTCTCAAGGAGGGGTGGGACAACCCCAACGTCTTCCAGATCTGTACCCTCAAGCAGAGCGACAGCGAGGTCAAGAAGCGTCAGGAGGTGGGGCGTGGGATGCGCCTGTGCGTCAACCAAAAGGGTGAGCGTCAGGACAGCGACCTCTTAGGGGATGCCGTCTATGATACGAACGTCCTGACGGTCATCGCCAGCGAAAGCTACAAGGACTTCTCCGAAGCACTGCAGAAGGAGCTGGCGGAGAGCATCACGTCACGCCCAACTCAGGTAACCGAGTCGCTCTTCGAAGGCGTAAAGATTCGGCAGGCTGATGGAGAGCTGCACCAGGTCACATCGGCGGAGGCTTGGGACATCTTTTACAAGCTGCTTGTCCTCGGGTATATTGATCAGAGCAAGACGCTGACGAGTAAGTATTTTGAGCACAAGCAAGCTGGAACTCTGGAGTTGGACGGCTGCGTCCTTCCTCCGGCGGAGATTGTGAAGGTACTGGATAAGGTCTTTGATCCTTCAAGCCTTTGCCCCGATAATGCGCGTGGCAAGGAGACGGCACGCTTCCAAGAAGATCGCTTTGCCAAGAAGGAGTTTCAGGCTTTGTGGAAACAGATCAACCGCAAGACCTACTATGAGGTAGACTTTGAGACCGAGGGCTTGATTCGCAAGGCTATTGCGGGGCTGGATGAGTCGCTCCATGTGACGCCGATACACATCGCTATTACATCCGGCAAGCTGGAGCATATTCATTCTAAGGAAGAGCTCGAGGCGGGTCAGGCAATGCAGGTGGGTACGACGCGCAATGTCAAGGTCAACGAAGCGGTGGCCAGTGGCATCCGCTATGACCTCCTCGGGGAGCTGGTACAGCGTACGGGGCTCAAGCGCAGCACCATCGCTACGATCCTACAGCGCATCAAGCCTGAGACCTTTGGCATGTATCGCACGAATCCCGAAGAGTTCATCATCCGTTCTGGCAACATCATCAATGAGCGAAAGGCCAGTGCGGTGATCGAGCATATTGCTTACCATAAGATGGATCAGCAGTATGATGCAGATATCTTCTCTGCACAGGAGCTCCGTGGATGTATAGGCATTGATGCGATCCGGAGTGATAAGTCCCTCTATGATCTCGTAGTAGTGGATAGTCAAGGTGTCGAGAAGCGCTTTGCCGAAGAGTTGGAGCAGCAAGAGATGGTAGAAGTCTACACCAAGCTACCACGTGGCTTCTATATCAGCACGCCCATGGGGAAGTATAATCCAGACTGGGCGATAGCCTTCCGTGAGGGCTCTGTGAAGCATATTTACTTTGTGGTAGAGACCAAGGGCTCAGAGGATATCACGCAGCTACGTGAGGTGGAGCAGAATAAGATCGAGTGTGCGCGGAGGCACTTTGCCTCGATCTCGGACAGCACGGTCAAGTTCGATGTCGTCTCGAGCTACTCCACCCTGTATAACAAGGTGATGAAGTGAGGGTATCCGTGAGCGAGCGGGATTAGCGGGGCAAGCCGTACCTTTGCGACAAATAGATCTACTCGTCACACGATGCGCTCACGAATCCTTTACCTCCTCCGCTTCGCCCTCGTGGTGGTGCTGAGCTTCCTTGTCCTCAAGGGATGCTTCCTTCTGCTCGTCCCAGCCGAAGGGGCGCTGAGTATGGGGGACATCTTCGCTGTACTCTATTATGGGCTGAGCTTGGACTTCTCCGTGCTGGGCTACCTGCTCGTCATACCCCTCTTGACGACGGCAGTGAGCTGCTTCTTCCGTGCCTTCCCTGCCCGTCGCGCCCTCCGACCTTATCACATCCTCACGGCTGCCCTCATCAGCATCGTGGGCATCACCGATGTGCGGCTCTATCCCTTCTGGGGCTTCAAGCTCGATGCCTCGATCTTCCTCTATTTGGACCAGCCAGGCGAAGCCTTCGCGAGTGTCAGCCTTCCCTTCATCCTGCTCTCGATCCTTCTTGTGCTCGTCATCGGCCTATCCGTTGGCTTCGCCCTCGACCGCACGACGGAGGTGCGCTGGCCCCAGCTTCGCCGTGGCGGACTCTACGCCCTGCCCTTCGCCCTCCTCTTAGGCCCGACCTTCCTCATGATCCGTGGGGGCGTGAGTCAAGCGACAGCCAATGTCGGGCAGGTCTACTTCAGTGACCGCCAGTACCTCAATCACGCTGCCGTCAATCCGCTCTTCAGCCTCTTCTCCTCGCTCGGGAAGGCCGAGGACTATGATGCCGAGTATAATGCCTTCGATGAGAAGACGCTCGGTGAGCTGACCAAAGATCTCTTCCCCGCTGAGTCCCTTGAGGGTGATACGCTGCTGACGACCCGCAGACCGAATATCGTCCTGCTGGTCCTCGAGAGCTACGGCGCTCGCTATACGGGTGTTTTGGGTGAGAAGCCCGAGGTCAGCCCGCACTTCGATAGCCTGGCTCGTGAGGGTGTCCTCTTCTCGCGCTGCTATGCCAATAGCTACCGCACCGACCGCGGGCTCATCTCGATCCTCAGTGGCTACACGAGCTTCCCCACGCACTCGGTGATGAAGCTCCCTGTGAAGAGCCGTACCCTGCCCTCCATCGCGGGGAGTCTGCGTGAGGCGGGCTATGCGACGAGCTTCCTCTACGGGGGCGATGCGAACTTCACCGGTATGAAGGGCTACCTCCTCGGATCGGGCTATCAGCAGGTCACCGACGATCACACGCTCCCTCGTAGCCTCCCGCGGACGAACTGGGGTGTGCCTGATGGCCCTGCCTTTGATGTCCTCTATGATGAGATCGTCCGTATGCCTTCGGATCGCCCGTGGTACAAGACGATGCTCACGCTCAGCAGTCACGAGCCGTTTGACGTGCCGTACAAGCGCCTGCCTTCGCCCGTGTCGAATGCCTTTGCCTACCTTGATGAGTCGCTGGGACGCTTCGTCGCACGCCTCAAGGCGACCCCGCAGTGGAAGGACCTCCTCATCATCTGTGTGGCAGATCACGGCTATTCGGAGCTCGGCTCGGACGACCGCAATAGCACGGCTGTGCACCACATCCCGCTGCTCTGGATCGGTGGTGCGGTGCGTTCGCCCCGTGTCGTCGATGCGCTGATGACGCAGTCCGACCTCTCGGCGACGCTTCTGGCGCAGCTCGGACTCAGCTACCGCTCGTTCACCTTCGCCCGCAATGTCCTTGCGCCGAACTATACCTATCCCTTCGCCTACTACACGTTCAACGACGGCTTCGGCTTCGTCGACAACACGGGCGTCACGGTGATGGACAATGTCAGCGGCCGTGGCATCGAGGTGACTCCCGCGCCCTCGGAGCGCCGCACCGCCCTCGGCCGTGCGCTCCTCCAGCTGACGCACGACGACCTCGCCCGCAGGTAGCACTTCGCATCAGACATAAAGCAGCCCGCCCCCGTCCACTCATGTTGGACGGGTGCGGGCTGCGCTTTGTGGGGCTGGGCTTACTTCTTCTTGCGCTCGCGCCAGCTCTTGATGATGGGGTAGAAGACCGTGACGCCCGAGCAGACGAGCATGAGGATCGTCAAGCCATCGAGGCGTAGGCCAGAGGAGATGATCCAGATGACCAGCGCCAGCCAGAGGATGGTGATGACGACCATCTGCGTCGGGGTCAGGGGACGACGGTAGGCCATAGCGGTCGGCTCTTAGCGGCGAAGAAGCTCAGCAGCTTCGCGTGCGAAGTAGGTGAGGATGAGGTCGGCACCAGCGCGCTTGATCGAGAGGAGGCTCTCCATCATGATACGCTCGCGGTCGATCCAGCCATTGAGACCAGCAGCCTGGATCATGGCATATTCGCCACTGACCTGATAGGCGGCCAAGGGCAGGTCATAGCGGTCGCGTGCCCAGCGGATGACGTCGAGGTAGGGCAGGGCGGGCTTGACCATGATGATGTCAGCACCTTCGGCGATATCGCCTTCGATCTCGCGCATGGCTTCACGGATGTTCGCAGGGTCCATCTGGTAGCTGCGGCGGTCACCGAAGCTGGGGGCGGAGTCAGCAGCATCACGGAAGGGGCCGTAGAAGGCGGAGCTGAACTTCGCAGCGTACGACATGATGGGGAGCTGCTCGTAGCCAGCTTCGTCGAGGGCCTGGCGCATGGCGGCGATACGGCCATCCATCATATCGGAGGGTGCAACGATGTCGGCACCTGCTTCGGCGAAGGAGACCGCCTGACGGCAGAGATAGGGCAGGGTGGCGTCATTGTCCACGGTGTAGTGGTCGTGGAGGATACCGCAGTGGCCGTGGTCGGTGTACTCACACATGCAGATATCTGCGATGACGATGAGGTCAGGCAGGGCGGCCTTGAGCGCGCGGATACCCTGCTGTACGATGCCGTTGTGTGAATAGGCTTCGCTACCGGTGTGGTCCTTGTGCTCGGGGATACCGAAGAGCATCACCGAGAGTACGCCTACACTGTAGAGGCCTTCGCACTCCTTGACGAGCTCATCGACCGAGAGGCGGTACTGCCCAGGCATGGTCTTGATCTCCTCGCGTATGCCACTGCCGTGGACGACGAAGAGAGGAGCGATGAAGTCAGCGGGCTCGAGAGCGGTCTCACGAACGAGCGCACGGAGGTTGGGGGTCATGCGTAGGCGACGCAGACGACTGATTGGATACATAGGGCTTATGGTTGATTAGGAATACTATCTGTGGTGTGTGCTGCCGTGCCGTCCACGAAGTAGGGGCTGAGGCGGATGCTATCCTCGCGGGAGAAAGGCCCCGCAGAGCGCAGGACAGCCCAGCTAAGGCGCTTGCCGTGGCGTAGGATGAGCTTGCGCAGGGTGGCACTCTGCTCTCGAGAGAGGTAGGGGTGCCAGGGGAGGGAGTCGGCTCGGAGCTGGGGGAGGGCAAAGCGCTTCGGCGGCGTCTTGATGACGAACCATGGGCGCAGGGCGAGGAACTTATCCTCATCCATGCCGTAGACTTCCTGCAGCTGTAAGACGGTGTAGTAGCCACCGAGGCGCTCACGTAGAGCGAGGATGCGATGGGCATAGGCAGGGCCGATGCCTGGGACACGCAGGAGCGTCAGCGAGTCAATGCGGTTGAGGTCAAGGCTGACGTAGTGGGCGAACTTCTCCCCTCGTGCTGTAGCTCCTGTTGGCGGGCCGACATAGTGTGGGTCACGTATGAGGCTATCGCGGTGGGGCTGCTTTCCTTCGGGTGCGTAGCTCTCGGAGGTGCTTCCTGCTTCGGTCGCCTGCATAGGCTGTGGGGCGGGCGAGCTGTGCGGGGCGAAGGCATAGAGTGCCAGCCCCGAGAGGGTGATGAGCGAGAGGATGAGTAAGAATAGGCGCTCACTGCGGCTCGTGGTGGTCTTCCTCTGACGCATCGCTGGGGGTGCTTAGCCGACGTGCTCCTCGGTGGGGGCTTCGGTGCGGGTGTGTATAGCCTCGATACGGCCGTCACGCAGCACGATCATACGGTCGGCTTGGGCGGCAAAATCGGGGTCGTGGGTGACGATGACGAAGGTCTGGCCGAGTTCGTCGCGCAGATCGAAGAAGAGCTGGTGAAGGCTCTGCTTATTCGCCGTGTCAAGGCTCCCCGATGGTTCGTCGGCGAAGATGACCGCAGGCGAATTGATGAGGGCACGGGCTACGGCGACACGCTGGCTCTCACCGCCTGACAGCTCGGCAGGCTTGTGCGAGGCACGCTCCGCAAGGCCAAGACGCTCGAGGAGCCCAAGGGCACGCTCACGTACCTTCGAGCGGGACTCTCCAGCGATGAGGGCGGGGAGCATGACGTTCTCCAGTGCAGTGAACTCCGGTAGAAGCTGGTGCGCCTGGAAGATGAAGCCTATCTGGCGATTGCGGAGCTCGGCTTGACGGCGGGCGCTGAGGCGGGTGACTTCCTCTCCGCAGATCTTCAGCGAAGCACCTTCGGCAGGGGCTTCGAGTGTGCCGAGGATCTGGAGTAGGGTCGTCTTCCCTGCGCCACTGGCTCCGACGATAGAGATGATCTCTCGGGGGGCGACGGTGAGGTCGATGCCCTTGAGGACCTCGAGTGAGCCGAAGCTCTTATGGATATTAGTAGCCTCGATGATCATAGGCTAGTAGGCTCTGTGGTGGGGTGATGCTGGATATGCTGGATGACGTAGGCCACCAGATGACAGCCGAAGAGTGCGGGCATATAGGAGACGGTGCCAGCGGTAGAGCGCTTACACTGCTCGCCCTCGATCTCCTTGACGGCATCGGAGTTCGGTAGCTCCGTAGAGAAGACCACGGGGAGTCCCTTGCGGATGCCGAACTTACGCAGGCGCTTGCGCAGGGCACGTGCCAGCGTACAGTTGTAGCTCTTATTCAGGTCGGCCTGGTGGATCTGCGTCGGGTCGCTCTTGGCGCCTGCACCCATAGAGCTGATGATCGGCAGGCCGCGCTCTATGGACTTGGCGATGAGGTGCACCTTCGGGCTCAGCGAGTCGATGGCGTCGATGACGTAGTCGTAGCGGTGACGGTCGAGGAGCTCGATCATATTCTCATCCTTGAGGAAGGCCTTGATGACCTCCAGCTGGATGTGGGGGTTGATGGCGCGAAGGCGTGCAGCCAGGACGCTGGCTTTCGCCTCGCCGATGGTCTCGGTGGTGGCTACGAGCTGGCGGTTGATGTTCGAGGGCTGCACGATGTCGGCGTCGACGATAGTCATACGGCCGATACCTGCGCGGGCGATGAGCTCGGCTGCGAAGCCACCGACACCGCCGAGGCCGACGATGAGGACGTGACACTGGGCGAGCTCGCTCACGCGCTCGTCACCGAAGAGGAGGCGGGTACGCTCGGTCCACGCCTCGGGAGGAGTCTGTTGCTGGGGCTGGTTCATTGGATGCCTCGGTCGTTGAGGGCTTGCTGGTAGCGCTTAGCATTCAGCATGTGCACGGCGAAGGAAGAGGCGAAGTTGTGGTAGCCTGAGAAGTCCTCCTTAGCACACATATAGAGGTAGTCGTGGCTCTCGGCAGCGAGGACGCTGTCGATGGTGCTCGTGCGGGGCTGGATGATAGGCGTCGGGGGAAGGCCCGTGACCTTGTAGGTATTGTAGGGGGAGTTCACCATGAGGTGCTCACCACGGATGCGCTTGAGGTCAAAGTTGCCGAGGGCGTACTTGACCGTGGGGTCAGACTGCAGGCGCATTTCCTTGCGTAGGCGGTTGAGGTAGAGCCCAGCGATACGGCGGTACTCGTCGCGCTTGCTTGATTCGCTCTCGACGATGGAGGCGAGTGTCGTCACCTCAAGGGGATTCAGCCCGAGGCGCTCTGCCTCTTCGGTGCGCTTACCCTTCCAGAAGAGTTGGTAGTGGGCATGGAGGCTGTCGAGGACTTCGCGCCCTGAGGCTGCCCAGCGTAGGGTGTGGGGCTCGCGGATGACCTGGGAGTAGAAGGCGCCGGGCTTCGTGCCATACTGCGCCATGAGGGCGGAGTCAGCGAGGAGCGTGCGGAGCGTGTCGGCCTTCACCCATAGGTGCTGGGCGAGGAAGTCCACGAGCTCGGAGTCCTGGCGTACGGAGGGAGGTGTGAGCTTCAGTGGGCTGTCCTTCCCTTCCTTGAGGAGGGTGATGAGCTCCTGCATCGTCGTGGAGCGGAGGACGGCATAGCGACCTGGGCGCATCGCATCGCTCGTCTCGCTAAGCCCCTGCACTGCCGCCAGACGGTCGAAGACACGGGGGAAGCGCAGCCAGAGCTTCTTCTGCATCTGCTCACGTAGCTCGGCATAGTTGCTCCCTGGGGCTACGAGAAGGTAGGTCGTGTCGGTGGCGGGGCGACCTGCAGGCGTAGTATAGAGATAGCCACCAGCGAGGGCTGCTGCGGCTACGACGATGAGGATTAGGATGACGAAGACGCGCGTGCCTCGGCCACGACTGCGGTGGGGCGAGGAGAAGGAGCGTCGGCCATTGAGCCGCTGGTAGTGGGCTACTGAATGCTTACTCATACGGAGTGGGATGTCGGATTAGCGGAAGATATCGGCGGGTTCAGCGAGGCGCTTCAGCTCGGTACCGCGGATAGCATAGAAGGAAGGCAGGCTCTGGGCATTGTAGTCCTGAGCTGCGGTATGGTTGAGGTCTTGGACGCAGATCCAGGAGAGGGCGCGTGAAGCATTCTTCCACAGATAGGCGTCTTGATCTTCGGAGACTTCGAAGATGATGAGGTCGGGGTGGGCGGACTGCAGGGCGCGCAGCTCTGCGACGAGGGCGGGCGACCAGTCGCCAGCGTAGGCAGTGAAGCAGACGAGGACGGGGTGGCCCTTAGCAGCCTCAGCGGTGAGGGAGCGCATCTGCCCCTTCTGGTCACGCAGGCGGATCTCGGGGAAGGCGACGACCTCCACGGGCGCAGCCGTCATCGTCGTGTCGGGATGGGCCTCACGCTGACGGGCACGCGCCATAGCGATGGAGCGCAGAGCAGCCTGCTTCAGGAGTGGCGTGTAGGGGGCATTGGGGTGGAAGGCATCGTAGGCCGTAGCGACAGCGGAGAAGGCGCGGTCATCGCCAGGATGGTCGATGGAGAAGTACGTGCCACCGAGGTAGCTCTGGAAGAGGGCGTAGTAGGCAGCAGCGCCCTTGGGGTCGTTGAAGATATACTTGCTCGTGAGGGTGTTCTTCAGCTGCGTGGAGAGCGAGTCGATACGTGCCAGAGCTACGCCTCGGTCGAGGGTACCATTATTGAGCTGTGTGAGGATCGCCTCGATAGCCTTGTCGGTGGCGGTGCGCAGCTGACCGATCTCACGGATCTGCTTATTGGCCTCGTCGCCCGACTCGATCTTGTAGGTCGAGAAGAGGTCCTTGCCCGAAGCCGAGAGGGTGAGGTGTGTGAGGGAGTCGGCTGCGAAGGGAATGAAGCTCTCCCCGAGGCGCAGGCGGTAGAAGGCGGGATAGCTATGTGCCTCGCGATGGAAGCGGAAGCGACCCTTCTCGTCGAGGGTCACGGAGTCGATGAGCTGAGGTTCGTCGGTGTCGGTCGTCTCGAGGTAGAGCGTCTTGCCTGCGGCATCGGTGATGGTGCCTTCGGCGGTGAACTCATTGCCTCCGCTCTTGGAGCAGGAGCCGAGAGCGAGGGAGCCGAGGAGAAGGAGGGAGAGGCGGAGCTTCGTCTTATTCATTGTCTGCCGTGTGAGGTATGTGATAGATGGGGCTATTAGAGTGCGGAGGCGTCCCAGTGCTCGCCGGTGGCGAGGAGCATCTCCTCAGCGCGGGCGACCTCGGCGAAGAGCTCTTCGCGTGTGGCAGCCTTGAGCATGGCGATGCGTACGGGGCGGAAGTTATCGATACCCTTGAAGATCGGGCTGGCGGCTATATGGCGGCGGCTGTGGAGGATGCCACGGCGCTCGTCGAGCTTGCGGATGT
>ERZ1674249.101-NODE-103-length-12327-cov-7.156698_pt1 | contig 12327 bp, 10 predicted proteins | sample MGYA00581198_ERZ1674249 | MGnify/ENA primary metagenome ERZ1674249 (study PRJEB41354, sample SAMEA4873349) | human saliva metagenome | biome: human-associated habitat [ENVO:00009003]; feature: mouth environment [ENVO:08000002]; material: saliva material...
TCACGGAAATGGCACTTTCCCCTCCGTAGGATCAGAGGAATACGCGTGATAAGGCGAAGGGCTTGTGTATCTCTTTGGAGAGGTATATCGGGGAGCTGGGCGTGCGATGCCTTAGTATTCTAAATAGAGGACAGGACTCTCGGCAACAGTCTCTATATATGCCCGTGGGCGAACCAATATAGCTTGACGCGCTCTCCTACAGCTTCACTCCACTTCCTCACGGACGCTCGGCTGAAGTGCTGTGTCAAGCACGAATAGCCTGCACCTTGATGTGGGCGCCGTGTGGACTTATGGCTTTTAAATCGATATAATTAACCGTACCTTTGCTATATACCTGCATATAAGGGAATGTCAAGTTGCTTCCGCAGCTCCTCGATATCCATCACAAGTATGGGGCGCTCTGTCCCAGCGAGCTTATAACTACCACCACCAAAGCGATGAATAGATTTACGCTAAGGCTCTTCCTGTTTTGTATGACGATAGGCTATGCTATCTCGGGAAGTGCGCAGACAAAGGTCACGGGGAGAGTCCTCGACGAGAACCGCCAGGGAGTGGATGCTGCCGTCGTCATGCTGGTCGCTTCTCCAGGAGATGTCCTCGTAGAGTCTGTACTCACTGATGCTGCTGGGCAGTATTCGATCCTCCAGCGCAAGGGGGAGTTCCTCCTTTGTATAAGGGCACTGGGCTATAAGGAGGTGAAGAGAAAGATGGCTATCGCCTCGGCCGATACACTCCCCGATATCCAGCTGGAGGTAGAGGATGTTTCCCTAAAGGATGTCGTCGTCACCGCTCGCAAGTCCCGCTCGCTGACCAGCGCATCCAATGGGAAGATCCGGATTCACGTCGCTCAGTCTTACCTCACAGATATAGGGACTGCGCTGGATGTGCTGAAGCATTCTCCGGGCGTCTTGGTGAGCAACAAGGGGGATATCTCCTTAGCGAACATCGGGGGAACAGCGATATATGTCAATGGGCGGAAGCTGATGCTAAAGGGGGAAGAGCTATCGGCTTATCTACGCTCGCTCCCCTCCTCAAAGATCTCCAGCATAGAGACTTCCCCGAGTCCGAATGCCAGCTTCGGGGCTGATGGGGCTGGTGGTGTCATCAATATCATCACGAAGGCATCCGTTCGCTCTGGCTTTTACCTCACCACCTCACACAGCTTCGCCTATTGGGAGAACCTTCGCCAGAGCTCGGACCTCGCTCTATCCTACAATACAGATAAGTGGCAACTGGGGCTCAATTACAATCATGCTATCGGGCATCATACGATGGACTACGGCTATGAGAGGCTTCAGGATGGGAATAAGTATCTCTCCGAGACGGTAGATACCGATATGCGTAACACCTATTCGGCGGGGATTGATTTCTCTTGGCAGGCCACTCCGACGAGTAAGCTCTTCGTCAATAGCTCGGTGAATCTACTCGCTGGTCCTGGGGTCACAGCGACAGAGACCCAAGTCTATCAAGGGACAACTACGCTGGACGGCATCCTTCGGGCTCGTAATGACTATGTGGAGCAAAAGACCTTCCGCTACAGCAACAGCTTGAACTATCTCTACCGCCCATCTGACAAGCGCCAGCTCTCCATCACTGCGGACTGGACACGCTTTGACGGCACAGCGCGCTGTGAGCAGCCCAACACCTACTACTCTGCGACCAACATGCTGGTGCGCTCGGACTTCTTCTACTCACAGCCCGACAAGGATATAGATATCTATGCGCTCCTGGCGGACTATAAGTACAAGCCCAATGATGAGAGTGAATGGCTCGCTGGTGCTAAGACCTCCTTCATCAGAAGCCACAATACCTTCCTCTTTAAGAAGAATGGTGCTGTCGATAACCAGCGCTCAAATACCTTCCACTATGACGAGGGGAATATCGAGGGCTATACGCAGTACACCCATACTCTGGGGAAGCTGGAGCTTAGTGCGGGGCTACGTCTGGAGTATATGCACACCTCCAGCAAACTCAATGCCTATTCCAGTCAGGACGGGGAGGAGCATAGCGATAGCCACCTACGACTCTTCCCCAACCTGAGTATCTCCTATGCCCTCAATGAGCAGAGCAAGGTAGCCCTGCTGTATAGTCGCCGCCAAGATAAGCCCCGCTACGAAGATCTTAATCCCTTCGAGTATCTGCTTGATGAGTTGTCCTATTGGAAGGGGAACCCCTTCCTCAAGCCACAGATTAGCAATAAACTTATCCTGAGCTATGTGTGGAACAGCCTCTCTCTTAACCTCTCTTACTCCAAGCTCGACGACTACTTCACCTCGATCACAGATGCGCTCGGGACGACGAAGACCGTCATGACCACGAAGAATATCGGGGCACAGCAGCAGGTGGGGCTGGAGGGACTCTTCTCCAAGCGCCTTACCCCGTGGTGGGACTTCAGTGCAAATCTCGGCTTGTACTACTTCGTGAATAAGCTGGACTACGAGACCTACAAGGAGGAATACAAGCGCCCCTCATACCTTATGTCGGTGAGCAATAGCATCCTTCTTCCCCTTGGGCTTAACCTTGAATTGTCGGGTCGCTATAACTCCAAGCGCCAGGGTGGGAGCTACGAAGTCATCAAGCCCAATGGTAGTCTGGATATCGGGCTTAGCCGTATGTGGGCTGATGATCGCCTGCGCCTCTCGCTCTTGATGACGGATATCTTCCATACCGATCGCTGGGACAACTATGGGCACAAGGGGGCATTGGACCTGACTACATGGTTCGGTAGCGAAAGTCGTAAGGTGATCCTTCGCCTTAGCTATAGTCTCGGTAAGCAGAAGTTTAATAAGGTGGAGAGCAGCCTCGGCGAGCTGGATCGACTATAGCTTCGGTATAGGGCTATGCACTTCTATAGGGGAGGGTGGTATGAACCTATATAGGTCGGTGGCGCGACCAGTATTGGTTCGTCGCGTGACCTATATAGGTTCGTGAGCGAACCAATATAGCTTGACTCGCTGACCAATATAGGTTCATATCACCTACCGCGCGATGTCGCTGTGGGCGGTAGGTAGCAGAGGATGTGAGCAGCCTTGTAGGTGCGTCCTTCTCTACGCAAAAAAGCAACGTGGGCTACCCTCAGAAGGAGAGGGTAGCCCACGTTGTGTTTGATGCGAGGAGGAGCGGGTAGACTTAGCTCACGCGCTGGCTGACGTGGTCGATCCAGTCTTGATGCTCGAGGTACCACTTCACAGTCTTCTCCAGACCTTCCTCGAATTGGAGGCTGGGTTCCCAGCCAAGCTCGCGGTGTAGCTTCGACGAGTCGATAGCGTAGCGCAGGTCGTGCCCCGCGCGGTCGGTGACGAAGGTGATGAGCTCCTCGGAGTGGCCTTCTGGGTTGCCCAGGAGGCGGTCGGTGACCTTCACCAGCAGGTGGATGAGGTCGATGTTGCGCCACTCATTGAAGCCCCCGATATTGTAGGTGTCGGCGGTCTTCCCCTCGTGGAAGATTAGGTCAATGGCGCGTGCGTGGTCTTCGACGAAGAGCCAGTCGCGGATGTTCTCTCCCTTGCCGTAGACGGGTAGGGGCTTGCGCTTGCGGATGTTGTCGATGAAGAGGGGGATGAGCTTCTCGGGGAACTGGTACGGGCCGTAGTTATTCGAGCAGTTCGTCACGATCGTCGGCAGGCCATAGGTGTCGTGGTAGGCCCGGACGAAGTGGTCGCTGGAGGCCTTGCTGGCAGAGTAGGGGCTGTGCGGAGCGTACTTGGTCTCCTCGGTGAAGAAGCCCCCGCCTATCTCCAGTGCGCCATAGACTTCGTCGGTGGAGATGTGGTAGAAGCGCTTCCCCTCAAAGCGCTCGGGCGTAGCGCCCCACGTCACACGGGCAGCTTCGAGTAGGCTCAGCGTACCCATGACGTTGGTGCGGGCGAAGGTGAACGGGTCGGAGATGCTTCGGTCAACGTGGCTCTCTGCTGCCAGATGGATGATGCCGTCGATGGCATGCTCCGTGATGAGGGCACGCATGCGCTCGTAGTCGCAGATATCAGCTTCGACGAAGGTATAGTTGGGGAGGCTTGCGACATCCTCGAGGGTCTTCAGGTTGCCTGCATAGGTGAGCTTATCCAAGCAGACGATGTGGTACTGTGGATACTTATTGGCCAGAAGTCGGACGACATGCGAGCCGATGAAGCCAGCGCCACCGGTGATGAGAAGGGAGCGGTGATAGTGCATGAGTGGGTGGTGAAGAGGATTATTCGGGGAGTGAGGCGGTGAGCTGCAGGCATTCCTCCAGCGCGGTGCGCCAGTGGGGGATGGTGATGCCGAAGGCTTCGCGCACACGTGCCTTGTCGAGGACAGAGTAATGGGGGCGCTCCGCACGTGTCGGGTACTCGCTGCTGCGTATGGGGTGGAGCTGCGTGTCGTAGCCCGAGAGGCGGAAGATGGCTTCAGCAAAGTCGTACCAAGAGCACACGCCTTCATTGGAGAAGTGGTAGAGCCCAGTCTTATCGAGCTGTCTGTGCTCAATGATCCCCACGATGCAGCGTGCCAGATCGAGTGCCGAGGTCGGGGTGCCGACTTGGTCGAAGACGACGCGCATCTCGGGGCGCTCCTTACCGAGGTGTAGCATGGTCTTCATGAAGTTCGCCCCATAGGGAGCGTAGAGCCATGAGGTGCGCAGGATGATGTGGCGGGGTGCGAGACGCTGTATAGCCTCTTCGCCACGGCGCTTCGTCTGCCCGTAGACGCCGATAGGCTCCGTAGGCATATCCTCCGTGTAGGGTATAGAGCTGCTCCCAGAGAAGACGTAGTCGGTGGAGATATGGATGAGGAAGATGCCGAGGCGCTCGGTGAGCTCCGAGAGGCGTGCTACGGCAAGGTGGTTGACTTCGTCCGCCTGCTTGGGCTCGTCTTCGGCACGGTCGACAGCGGTGTAGGCCGCACAGTTGATGATGACTTCGATGCCCTCACGGGTAGCGAACTGCTTGATGGTAGCTGTGTCGGAGAGGTCCAGCGTCTCTCGCGTAGCAAAGTGATAGTGGTCGGTAGCGCCCTGAGCGACGTACTCGATGCAGCGCCCGAGTTGGCCTGAGGCTCCGAGGACGAGGATCTTCATAGGCGGCTGGTCGGGCTGTAGTCGAAGAGCTGTGGCGCTTCGGCGAGGCGAGGGTGCTTGCTATCCTTCTCGGATAGGCAGATGGCTTCGGCGGGTAGCTGCCAGTCGATGCCCAGTGCAGGGTCATCCCATGCGATGGCTCCCTCAGCATCGGGCGCGTAGTAGTTGTCGCACTTGTACTGGAAGACAGCCTCATCGCTGAGGACGCTGAAGCCGTGCGCAAAGCCACGTGGCAGGAAGAGCATCCGATGATTGTCCTCCGAGAGCTCGACGGCGACGTGCTTCCCGAAGGTCGGAGAGCCGACGCGCACGTCCACAGCTACATCAAGCACTCGTCCACGGACGACCCGAACGAGCTTAGCCTGTGCGTGAGGGGGGAGCTGGAAGTGCAGGCCACGCACCACGCCATAGCTGGAGCGGCTCTCGTTGTCTTGGACGAAGTGGGTAGGAGTGACGAGCTCGGCGAAGCGCTGCTCGCTGAAGGATTCAAAGAAGTAGCCCCGCCCATCACGGAAGATGCGCGGCTCGATGATGACGACCTCGGGGATCGAGGTAGGGATGATCTGCATGGAGAGGTGAGGCGGATGGGGATTACTTCATGTCGGCTACGCGCAGTAGGTATTGCCCGTACTGGTTCTTAGCCATAGGAGCTGCGAGCTCGATGAGTGCCTCGCGAGTGAGCCAACCAGCACGGTAAGCGATCTCCTCGAGGCAAGCAATCTTCAGCCCCTGACGCTTCTCGATGACCTCGACGAAGGTCGAAGCCTCATAGAGTGAGTCATGTGTACCGGTATCGAGCCATGCGAAGCCACGGCCGAGTGTCTGCACAAGGAGCTGCTCACGGCGGAGGAACTCTTGGTTCACACTCGTGATCTCCAGCTCGCCACGTGCCGAGGGACGTACGCCTTCGGCTACCTCGACGACGGAGTTCGGGTAGAAGTACAGCCCCACGACAGCGTAGTTGCTCTTAGGCTCTTTGGGCTTCTCCTCGATAGAGATGCAGCGGCCGTCGGGAGCGAACTCTGCCACGCCGTAGCGCTCAGGGTCACTGACCCAGTAGCCGAAGACGGTAGCCTCATTGCGCTCCTCGGCGTCCTCGACAGCCTGACGCAGGGTCTGCGTGAAGGACATGCCGTAGAAGATATTGTCGCCGAGTACGAGGCATACAGAGTCGTCGCCGATGAAGTCCTTACCGATGAGGAAGGCTTGTGCCAGCCCCTCGGGGCGGGGCTGCTCTGCATAGGAGAAGTGCACGCCGTAGTCGCTACCATCGCCGAGGAGGCGACGGAAGGCGGGTAGGTCTTCGGGGGTAGATATAATGAGAATATCCCGTATCCCAGCGAGCATGAGCACCGAGATAGGGTAGTAGACCATGGGCTTATCATAGATAGGCAGGAGCTGCTTGCTCACACCCTTGGTGATGGGATAGAGGCGCGTGCCTGCACCCCCGGCTAAGACTATTCCCTTCATAGATGGATCGACAATGTAGGAGGATCAGTGCTACTGCACTGTTATCGTTAGATAAAGGTATAAAAAAAGGGTGAGCTACCCGTCTGGGAGCCCACCCTCTATATCGTGATCTCGGCGAGAGCTTAGTTGCGTCTGCCTAGGATGCGGAGCAGGTAGAGGAATAGGTTGATGAAGTCGAGGTACAGGTGGAGTGCACCGAGAAGGGCAATCTTCTTCGTACGCTCTTCATCGCCGATAGACTCTGCGACCAGAGACTTGATCATCTGCGTATCGTAGGCCGTGATGCCGACGAAGATGAGCACACCGACGTAGCTGATGATCCACATGAGCGTATCGCTCTTGAGGAAGAGGTTCACCAAGGTAGCGATGATCAGCCCGATGAGCGCCATATAGAGGTAGCTACCCATCTTCGAGAGGTCACGCTTCGTGAAGTAACCGAAGGCTGCCATCGCACCGAAGGTTGCCGCCGTGATGAAGAACGTCGAGGCAATGGACTCACCCGTGTAGACGATGAAGATGGGGCTTAGTGTGACCCCACTGAGTACGGAATAGAGTACGAAGGCCCCCGTCGCAACTGGGATAGAGAACTTCATGATATTGCGTGAGAGGATCCATACCAGAGCGAGCTCACCGATGCAGAGCCCCCAGAAGAGCCCCTGGTTCTCAAATAGGAAATCCAGAAGGTTGGAGTCGGCGACGAAGAGAGCAGTAAGCCCCGTGATAGCCAGACCGAGCGCCATCCAGACAAAGGCGCGTAGTACCGACTGGCGCACCAGTGAGGGGAAGTCATAAGCGACGCGTGATGAGCTGAGTGGTTCGTCCTGGAAGGGGAATCGAGAATTGTTCATACTGTGTGTAATGGAGATTTTGATATCAATATGCGGGGCAGGTGCCGAGACACCTGCCCCACGTTAGTTCCTTAGAAGCGGATAGAGAGGGTAGCTACTGCCTTGTGACGCTGGTTCGTCTCCTTGATAGCCTGCATACCTACGAGTTCATCGGGCTTGACCTTACCTGCACGGATGTCTGCATCCGAAGCATTGAGGTAGGTCCCATAGTCGTTGACGTAGGGGAAGGCGAAGGTACGAGCCTTGGTGTCGGAGTAGACGTACGCCAGATCCAGCGAGAGGCTGGGGGTGATGCGGAAGCCAGCACCGAGCGAGTAGCTATTCTGGCTGTCGGGGAGGGTGTAGTGTACCGCAGGACCCGATACGAGTACTTCGGTCGATGCCATGTCACCCTTGAGACGAGCGTTCTTGACGGGCGAAGAGGAGTAGCGATAACCGGCACGCAGGGCGATGCGGTCGCTAAGCATAGCTTCGGCACCGAGTCGGACGGTGTGGACACCACCAAAGTTCGTCTTCAGGCGAGCGTTGTCTTCTTCGAAGCCAATCTCACTGCCATCATATTCGTCATAGGTGCTGTTGCTGAGGCGCAGAGAACCACTCGTATAGTCATAGTCAGCGCTGATGAATCCATGACGACCGATGAAGTAAGCACCACTGAGTCCGAAGCGCCAGTTGCCACGCAGGGCGTAGGAGTTAGCTGCACTCTTAGGCGTAGCGACCTCAAGGGCCTTGTTGTTATACCTGCCGAGGCTACCTGCCTGGAAGTCCATCTTCATCGAGTAGAAGGTGGGCGTATAGAGCGAAGCACCGAGGCGAAGCCCTTCGACAGGCTCATAGAGAAGTCCGAGGCCGACGCTACCTCCGAAGCCTGATACACTCTTAGTGTTTTGCAGTGTCAGGTAGTTATTGCCACGGAAAGCCTCGTGATAGTACGATGCCATTTCGTAGTCCAGCGAGGAGAGCGTGAGGGCTGCCCCGAAGTGCAGGGCATCATTCGTCTCGAAGCCGAGGGCGATATCGTAGTCGGTGATATTCCCCTTCTCGCGTAGTACGAGGTCAGCGTTGTCGGGTAGGCCGATGCTGGGCTGTGGATAGGGCGTCCCATCGGGAGCGGTGCTATACATATAAGCCGAGCGATAGCTTCTGCTGCCATTGTCGATATCGATCCATCCTGCGCCAGCACCGAGGATAGACATCCAGGGTATATAGTCGTTCTTAAAGGCTGCAGTCGTGGTGATGTAGCTCTTCTCGAAGTATCTGTCGACATTAGAGGATCGCTGGTTGTCGTAGCGGGCGTTATTCGTACGTGCAGCAGAGAGGTCTGCCAGTGAGGAGAAGTTCGCGCTCTGGGGCAGTACTGCCGAAGCGTGGAGCTCGCGGTCGAAGCGCCCTGCATTGCGGATGCTGAAGGCGAAGGACACGGGGCCACGTGAGGCTCTATTCGTACCAGCCTGATAGGAGAACTCCTCAAAGAGGAACTTCCCCTTCATGTCCTGCGAGGTCGATGTGCCGTACCAGACTCCACGGTCGGCGCCGAAGCCACCACCGAGGGTCAGCGAGAGACGGTTGTTCCCACGGAAGAGGGAGATCCCCGCAGGGTTGCGTACGAGAGAGGAGACGTCAGAGCCTACGGCACCCATAGCGCCCGAGAGGGCAGCGTAGCGTGCTGATCCTGCAGGCTCATGAGGAGAGCCAAGGCGGAAGGCCTCCATCTCACTCTGTGCACTCAGTGATAGGGGTAGGAGGCTCAGTGCCACTACGCCTAAGATCTTATGCTTGATGTTCATGAGTTATCCAGTCTAATAAAGGGAGAGTAAACAATATACCCTTGGGGCAAGTCTTAGCGACGGCGTGGGGGAGCCGTGTAGCCACCGCCACCTCCAGAGTTGGAGTTATTCGTCGTGTTTGAGGAGCCCTGGTCATAGCTACGCTGAGGATAGCTGTCGTAGCTACGCTGTTGCTGTACAGGACGGCTTTGCTGCGTGCGGGGATAGTCGCTGTAGATCGTACGACCCTGCTGTGACATACTACCCTGATCGTAGGAGCGCTGTGGGCCGATGTAGCCCTGATCGCGTACGCTGGAGTAGGCTGAGTAGCCACTTGAGCGGCGAGTCGTCGAGCGAGCCCCGTGCGAGTAGGGGTTGTTGTAGTAGTGCTCGTTGTAGGCACGCGTAGCAGCCCCTGCGGCATAGCCGTAGTAGTAGCCAGGATAGTAGCCACCGTAGTAGCCGTCATACCAGCCTCCATAGCGAGAGCCGTAGTACCCACCATAGTAGCCACGGGTGTAGCCATAGTAGTAGGGATCGTAGTAGCCCCCATACCAGCTACCGTAGTAGCGGGGATAACCGTAGTAGTAAGAGGAGGTGTAGAAGGGATCATACCATGAGCCCCAGCCCCAGCTGGTACCCCAGCCGAAGCGACTTCCCCAGAAGGGGTCGCTGCTCCCTACGCGTACATAGACATCGGGTCCCGCATAGCGGTAGTCGATATCACTATACCAAGGGTCTGCGTCGATGTAGACGCGACGAGCACCCTGGATCGTCATCGAGCCATCTCCGTAGAAGCGGCTCAGACGAGAGGAGTAGGGGCCGTAGACCTCTGCACCACCATCCTTCTGGCGCTGCTCCTTGAGCAGACGGCCCAGCTCGCTGCGGGTCAGCGTGATGGTATCTTCGGGCAGGGAGAGGTGTCCATTGTATGCATCGATCTCACGATCGGCCTGCTTCTTCTTGTAGTTGGCGATGAGTGCAGCCTGTTCCTTTTCCCAGGCTTCACGCTCGGCCTTCTCGGCGGCGCGGCGTAGCTCGGCCTTGCGGCGCTCTTCCTTATCGATCTTCTTGAGGTCGCTGCGGCGATAGTAGGCGTCGTCGAGGTACTTGTTGTCGGTCTGCGCCAGGGCAGCCGTACCTGACAGGAGCCCCACTCCCATCAGGAGGAATAGCTTCATTGTCTTCATAAGTCCAGTACGTCTTTATTCTATATATCCGTTGTCTTAGGCCCACGCTGCGGCTTTTCTCTCTCCTGGATGGAGAGGCGCATAGTGGGAGTTTACAGCGGTAAAGTTAGCATTTATTTACGAATAACAAAGCGCGTGCCAGTGCTACCGACTTCTGGTTATTTGTCCAGAAATGTCCGCTATCCTATGTCAAGATGACGTGATATGCTGTCGGAGTGCTGCTCTCTTGCTACGCTTCGTAGCCTGCTACAAGCCTCCCAGAGAGGAGGTGATTAGTTGGGGAGAGCAGTCGTGGGAGTGACAGGAGTGCTCGTCTCGCTATCGTCACCGTTCTCCTTGTTGTACTCTTCGACGAGCTGCTTGAGGGCGCGGTGGTAGAAGGCGACCGTAGAGGCCAGAGCGTCGCTCATGCGGAGAGCGAGGCGGTCGATGGGTGTGCCAGGCATGATGAAGGCTTCGACCGAGAAGACGATATCGCCCTCTTCATCGACGTAGGCCTTACTGACCTTCTGGTCGAAGTCCGTCTTAGCGCAGGCCTTGTAGAGGAAGGCTTCGTGCACGTCATCGAAGGCTGCACGCTCAAAAGTGGCACGTACGAGGAGAAATTCGGGGTCATCCTCACGGTAGTAGAAGCAGCAGAAGATGCCTTCGTTCTTATAGACGATGCGGATCTCGTTGTCGCGCTCGGGGCGATAACCTTCCTTGGAGAGTGCTTCTAAGATCGTAGGGAGTACAGATGAGGGGACGAGAGTCGCTGCCTCGCTATTCTTTTTAGTAAACTTATCAAAAAGTGCCATTGCTCTAACTAAAATTGGTTTGTATTTGACAATGGCCCATGCAGCTTGCGCTATGTGGGCTTCTACACAAAGATAACCTTTTGGGGATTAATAGCCTTTTAGGCTCCGTGTGAAAGCAGGGCCTACGCATCAAAATCGGTGGGCTGTATCGAGGAAGTAGCTACCAGCGTGAAGCGGATTATTCGGTAAACTTGTCCTGTATCAGCAGTCCCTTGTAGCTCCTCTTGTAGCACCCTTCTCGCGCTACACGACCCCATAATTACAGTGGTTCGTGGGGGATGCTCTATAGGTTGGTTTGTAGACGACTACAGGTGTGTATGCGGACTACTATTGGTACGGGGGCAAACGACTATTCGTCCCGCATACGAACGACTACACGTTCGTATGCGGGACGAATACTTGTATGAGGGTAACCGACTATTTCTTCTGTGTCCGCCCCTCCATCGGTCGTCTAAGGCGGGGGAGTAAGCACCTCGGAGGAGCCGTTATTCCCCTTTATCCCCAGTAAGATCCCAGTACGTGCGGTGGAAGAACGCAATCGTCGAGCCGAGAGCTTTAGCCATGTGTAGCGCGAGAAGATCAATGGGAGTACCCGAGGGGATGAAGGCTTCCACTGTGAAGGTCAGTTCTCCCTCTCCGTCAATATAAACCTTACCCGCCTTTTGGCTTGCATTCACCTTAGCGCAGATCTGATGAAGTAGCAGTTCGTCGGCAGCAGAGAAGGCTCCGCGCTCGAAGGTAGCTTGTGCGAGTAGGAACTCGGGATCATTCTCGAGATAGCAGAAGTTGCAGTAGAGCCCGTCGTCGTCATAGCCCACACAGGATTCGGTTTGACGCTGTGACTTGTACCCCGCTTTATTAAGTGTCTCGATGATTGTAGGGAGTACGGAGGAGGGCGAAGTCGTGTTCTCCTTCTTTGTGAACTTGCCGAAAAGTGACATAGTGCTTAGTTGTTTTGAGTGAGTATATCCATTCTTGAAGTATGGAGCGAACTGTCTTTTGCAAAAGTACTCATTAAGGGGCGAGTAGCGATAAGCCGTTGGCTACGGTGGGAGGAAATTGTGCTAAGGTATCGCATGCCCAGCTCCCCCGATATACCTCTCCGACGTGATCAATCCCTTCGCCTCATCGCGAGGATTCCTCTTATTCAGCGGAGGGAAAAGTGTCCTTCTCGTGAAGGAAAAAGCGCCTTCCCGTAGTGGT
>ERZ1674249.108-NODE-110-length-11684-cov-8.674607_pt1 | contig 11684 bp, 9 predicted proteins | sample MGYA00581198_ERZ1674249 | MGnify/ENA primary metagenome ERZ1674249 (study PRJEB41354, sample SAMEA4873349) | human saliva metagenome | biome: human-associated habitat [ENVO:00009003]; feature: mouth environment [ENVO:08000002]; material: saliva material...
CGGGCAAAATCGAACAAAACGGTTTGCGCGCCTCCGCAAACCTGTCATAGACTAGTGGAGGTTCGAACGACGGGATGAAGAAAACGGAACCTGTTCGATCGACTAGGCCCCCATCGTCTAGCGGCCTAGGACGCCGCCCTTTCACGGCGGTAGCACGGGTTCAAATCCCGTTGGGGGTACTTGCAAATCTCACGATTTGCAAAGCCAAGTTAGATGATATAGAATTTACTTCTGTTGATTCCAACAAGGCCCCGTAGCGCAGTTGGTTAGCGCGCCGCCCTGTCACGGCGGAGGTCGCGGGTTCAAGTCCCGTCGGGGTCGCTCTGGCCGCGTAATTTCAGATGATTATTCATCCGAAGACGCGGTCATTGCGTATCTAAAAGTAAATACGCAAGGCTCTGTAGCTCAGTTGGTAGAGCGTACGACTGAAAATCGTAAGGTCACCGGATCGACGCCGGTCGGAGCCACGAAATCCGCCTCCAGGCTTCTACAGTGGGGCGGGTTTTGTTTTTAAAAAACTTTGCGGTTGCAGATACTGCAAAACCGTCGAAAAGGCGGCATCTTGGGAATAAAACCCTGAGATGCCGCCTTTTTGTATATAGATTGTATACAGAGTCACCTGCCCTATAGCCACTGCAGAAAGGACCACCGCACCCATGACCGCTCAGAATCCCAGCTCACAGCCTCCGGAGAGCTCACCTCAGATTCCGAGCTCAGCCCAGATTCCCTGGGCAAAAAATTCTGCCGCTGACAGCAACCCCGCAGGCGGAATCCGCTTCGAGAACATCACCAAGAGCTACCCGAGCCGAACCGGTGAACCCACCACGGTGCTGCAGAACCTGAATCTGCATATTCCCGCCGGGCAGATTACCGTGTTCGTCGGACCCTCCGGCTGCGGTAAAACCACTAGTCTACGCATGATTAACCGCATGGTGGAGCCCAATAGCGGAACCATCACCATTGACGGCGTGAACGTGCACGAGAAGAACCCCTACGAGCTGCGCCGCAGCATCGGCTACGTGATGCAGCAGGGTGGGCTCATGCCGCACCGCACCGTCGCGCAGAATATTGCCACCGTGCCGCGCCTGCTCGGCGCCTCCCGCAAGGAGGCGCAGGTGCGCGCCCTCGAACTGCTCGAAGTAGTCGGTCTGGATCCTTCGTACGCCAAGCGCTACCCCTCCCAGCTTTCGGGCGGTCAGGTGCAGCGCGTTGGTGCGGCGCGTGCTCTCGCCGCCGATGCGCCCGTCCTGCTGATGGACGAGCCGTTCTCCGCAGTGGATCCGGTAGTGCGCACCGACCTGCAGAAAGAGCTGCTGCGCCTACAGGGGCAACTCGCCAAGACGATTGTGTTCGTCACCCACGACATTGACGAGGCGCTTCTGCTCGGCGATACAATTGCCGTCTTCGCGGAGGGTGGTCGCCTCGCACAGTTCGGTACTCCCGAAGAGATTCTCTACAGCCCCGCCGATGATTTTGTGCGCTCCTTCGTGAGTCGCTCCGTTGCCGGCCTGCTGGATGAGCAGACGGTGCGCCAGGCGCGTGCACGCCGACTTGCCGCCTCCCGAGAAGCGCAGAATGGTGCGGCAGAAGGCGAGAAAAGCGAATGAGTCTTCTAGGAAATGGTGTGCTCGCGGCACCACCTCTCACCGCGCATCCCCTAGTGGCATCACCCCTCGCCGCAAGCGACATGCACTGGGAATGGGTCGCCACCAACAGCCAGCGCATCCTCGAGCTGACCCTCAGCCACCTCTACCAGGGCGTCGTACCCGTCGCGATTGGCGCTCTCGTCGCGCTGCCGGTCGCCTACTACGCGAGCCGTCGCCGTGACCGCGGTTCCGAACGCCGCATCGGTGCGCGAACCCTCATCCACCTCTCCTCGCTGCTGTACACCATCCCATCGATCGCGCTGTTCGTACTGATGCCGCTCATTCTGGGCACCTCCATTATTTCCCCGCTGAACGTGCTCGTCGCCCTGAGCGTTTACTCCTTCTCGCTCATGGTGCGCTCCGGTGTGGATGCCTTCGACTCCGTACCCGATAGCGTGCATGAATCTGCACGCGCCCTCGGATACACGCCTCGACAGGCACTGATGGAGCTCTACCTGCCCCTCGCTACGCCCGTCATTATGGCGGGAATCCGCGTGGCAACCGTGGCAAATATTGCGATGGTATCCGTGGGTGCCCTTATCGGTGTGCCCTCGCTCGGCACGCTCTTCACCGACGGACTCGCGCGCAATATCCCTTCGGAAATCCTGGCTGGCGTAATCCTTAGCCTGCTGCTCGCGTTGGTCCTCGACCTGTTCCTTATCCTTCTGACGAGGGCATTTACGCCCTGGCAAGCGGCTACGATTGCGAACCGCCGCAGTCCCGAAAGGAAGGCATAACCCGTGAACGTCATAGAACGAACCTTCGCCTACTTCATGGACGGCGCCAACTGGCAGGGAAACGGCGGAATCCTCGTGCGCCTGCTCGAACATCTGAGCGTCACCGCCCTCGCCACCGCCTGCGCGGCACTCATCGTCGTGCCCCTCGGCCTCTGGGCTGGGCACCACCGCCCGGGTTACGGCACCAACCGCGGCCGTAGCAACCTGCTCATGAGCACCGTTGCTGCCACCCGTGCGCTGCCCGCACTCGGTCTGCTCACTATCCTGGCACTCTGGCTGGGCGTCTCGACCCTGCCCTCCCTCATCGTGCTCATTATTATTGCGGCGGCGCCCCTGCTCGCCGGAGTTCTTGAAGGCCTCGCCGCCGTGCCGGAAGACCTCGTGGACGCAGCCCGCGCCCAAGGCCTGACCGAATGGCAGATTCTGACCCGCCTCGAAATCCCGCTCGCCGCAAACATGATGCTCGGCGGGCTCCGCTCCGCACTCGTGCAGGTCATCGCAACCGCGACCATCGTCGCCTACCTGAGCGGCGGAACCCTCGGCAGGTACCTCTTCGACGGGCTCGCCGTGCGCGACTACCCGCGCATGCTCGTCGCAACCCTGCTCGTGGCGCTTCTCGCCTTCGCCGTGGACGCGCTCATGGGCCTCGTGCAGCGTACGCTCACCCCCGCGGGGCTCACCATCAACCGGAAGAAGGCATGAACCCGATGATTCAGGCACCTAAAACCTTCTCTCGTCGCACTGCCCTAGCCGCCGCCGGAGCGCTCGGCATGGCGGGTATTCTCAGCGCCTGCGGGCTCAGCGGCGACAAAGTCTTCAGCGGCGAACATGAAGGAATCATTGTCGGCTCAGCGGCCTTCGCTGAATCCCAAATCCTTGCCGAAATCTACGCCGGAGCCCTCGCCCGGGCGGGATTCAACGCCCGTACCCAGCTGAGCATCGGCGCCCGCGAGGCGTACCTGGGGGCACTCGCCTCCGGTGCGGTGGACGTTATCCCGGACTACTCCGGCAACCTGCTGCTTTACCTCGACCCGAAGGCTACAGCTAGCACTGCGCAGGAGATTCTGCAGGCGCTACCCGCCGCCCTCGGCACCCTCACCACGGGTGGCTCCGGGGCTGAAATCCGCGCCCTGAACGCCTCCGAGGCGGAGGATAAGGACTCGCTTGTCGTTACCGCGCAGACCGCCCAGAAATACGGTCTGCGAAGCCTTGAAGACCTCGCCTCCCGCTGCACGAATCTGAAGCTCGGCGCCGCCCCGGAGTTCGCCGAGCGCGCCTACGGCATCCCGGGTCTGAAAGAGAAGTACGGATGCGCCCCCGCCGAGTTTGTGCCCCTCTCGGATGGTGGTGGCGCGCTGACCGTCAAGGCCCTGCTGGATGACACCGTGCAGGTGGTTGACCTCTACTCGACCACCCCCGCAATTGAGCAGAATCAGCTGGTGGTGCTGGAGGATCCGAAGAACATGATTCTGGCTCAGCAGGTGCTGCCCATTATCAATACCTCGCGAGTTCCCGACTCTGCGGCGGAGGTTCTGAACCGTGTCTCGGCGAAGCTCACCACCGCTGATTTGCGCACTCTCAATGACCGTGTTTCGGGTACCTCTAAGCAGGAGCCCGCGCAGGCGGCGGGTACCTGGCTGAACGAGCACGGCTTCTAAGATTCTGCCTGATATTCCACATAAATTCCTCTACAGGAATGGTTTAAGCAGAACCGACCTGGGAATATTCTAGAAATAGAATATTGCCAGGTCGGTTTATAGTCGTCCTTCTCCCACACGTCTCCCCACAGGTCAGGGGAGGGGCATACAGTAGCTTTTTAGCCCTCAATCAGTAGCGCCAGAGCCTCGTAGGGGCGCAGGCTCAGTGTCACCGTCTCAGCTGAATCAGATACGGCAGAATCCGCCGCAGCGGAATCGACCGCAGAATTCTTGTAATTACACACCAGCACGCGACCGGAACGAACGAATTCAGCCGGAACCTCAACCTCGGTCGGCTCACCGTAGAAGTTCGTCAGCACTAGCAGACACTGCGCCGGGCGGGTACCATCAGCAGGCAGCTCACGCAGGTACGCAAACACCCGCTCGTGATCCAGCGCGTAGGGCGCGTACGAACTCGCAGAGATGACCGGGTACTGCTTACGTAGGGCAATCAGGTTGCGGTAGTAGGGCAGAATCACGCCGTCGCGTTCCTCATCCTCCACCGAAATACCGGCACCGGTCGCCGCGTCACGCACCGGGGCGGGAGTCAGCCACGGCGACGTGGAACCAAAACCGGCAGTCGCCGGATCCGCGGCCCATTGCATCGGCACACGCGAATTATCGCGAGCCTTCGAGGCTACAATCTCCAGTGCCTGCTGCTCGCTCAGGCCGCGCTCACGCAGCATTGCGTAGGCGTTGTGCGCCTCCACATCCACGTACTGCTCGATCGAGGAGTAGACCGGGTCAATCATGCCGATTTCTTCGCCCTGGTACACGTACGGGGTGCCGCGCAGCAGGTGAATTACGGTCGCTAGCATGGTCGCCGACTCGGCACGGTAACGCTCAACGTCGCCAAAACGGTTCAGTGCGCGCGGCTGGTCGTGGTTATTCCAGAACAGCGCGTTCCAGCCGCCGCCGGCCTGCATACCCAGCGCCCAATCGTTCAGGATTTGCTTCAACTCGGCAAAACGGAACGGCACCTTCGACCACTTCTCGCCGTTCTCGTAGTCCACCTTCAGGTGGTGGAAGCTGAACACCATGTCCAGCTCGTGGTTTACCGGGTTGGAGTAGCCCACGCAGTTTTCGATGCTGGTCGAGGACATTTCGCCCACGGTCACGGTGTCATCATGCTGACCGAATGAGGCGCGGTTCAGTTGCTGAATGCGGGTGTGCACAATCGGGGTGTCGGTGTATTGTGCCTTGTCCACGGTGCCTTCGGGGGCGTCGAGCAGCTCTTCGTCCTTACCGATGACGTTAATGACGTCAAAACGGAAACCGCGCACACCCTTCTCGTACCAGAAATTCACGACCTTAAACAGTTCGTCGCGCACAGTCGGGTTGTACCAGTTCACGTCCGCCTGGGTGCGGTCGTACAGGTGCATATAGAACAGGGGAGTGCCGTGCTCATCCGTGTACTCGCCAAAGCGGGACCAGCAGGAGCCGCCGAACTTCGACTCCCAGTTGGTCGGTTCGCGCAGCTGACCGTCCTCGGTGTATTTGCCGGGGCGAATGTAGAAGTAATCCCAGTACTCGCGTTCACCGGCGAGCGCACGCTGGAACCACTCGTGCTCGGTCGAAACATGGTTGAGCACCATATCGAACATGACGCCCACACCGTGCTCGGCGAGGGCAGCAATCATCTCTTCGACGTCCTCCATGGTGCCCAGGTCGGGGTTGATGGCGTAGTAGTCGGAGATATCGTAGCCGTTGTCGTTTTGCGGGGAGGCGAAGAACGGGTTGAACCACACCATGTCCACGCCCAGGGATGCAATGTAGGGCACCTTCTCGATGACGCCGCGCAGGTCGCCGTAGGCGCCACCCGCCGAGGAGTAGAAGGACTTGGGGTACACCTGGTAGATGACGGAGGACGCAAAATCTTTGCCGCCTGCCGGGCTGGTTGCCGGCGTGAGGGTGAGCGATGCGGTGGGTGCCTGTGTCATGGAAACCTTCTGAAATGTATGCAGGGTTCAGCGTGTATAAAAGCGTGTATACATCAGTGCGTTAGAAACGAACCGCACCGGTGCTACGTATGTTGCTACGTATGCACAGCGAGGCCCGTACGCGGCAGGCACGGCAGCCCGCCGCCTCCCGGTGCGTTCGCCGACTGAATATCGACGCCCGCAACCTGGGCTCATTCCAGATTAGGGGGCATAATGGGGTGATGTCCCCATCTACCCCAAAGGGGGCAATTCTGCCGCAGATCCGGCACAACCCCCGTGGCCTCAACCCTCCCACCGATAGGCGGTTGCAGGCTCGTGCGCGTTTCGATGCATGAAACCAAAGTGACCCTGAGCTGAAGAGCGTTGGACGCCGCGCGTAAAATCAGTACTTGCATCACTACGGAAGGTAAAACAATGCCAGAACTGCGTTCACGTACTTCAACTCACGGCCGTAACATGGCTGGTGCCCGCGCCCTGTGGCGTGCCACCGGCATGGGCGATGACGACTTCGGCAAGCCCATTATTGCTATCGCGAACTCCTTCACCCAGTTCGTGCCCGGCCACGTGCACCTGAAGGACATGGGTGAGCTGGTCGCCGGCGCGATTCGTGAGGCTGGCGGCGTCGCCAAGGAATTTAACACCATCGCTGTTGATGACGGTATTGCGATGGGTCACGACGGTATGCTCTACTCGTTGCCTTCCCGCGACCTGATTGCTGACTCGGTCGAGTACATGGTCAACGCGCACCGTGCTGACGCGCTGGTCTGCATCTCTAACTGTGACAAGATCACCCCCGGTATGCTTCTGGCGGCTATGCGCCTGAACATCCCCACTATCTTTGTGTCCGGCGGCCCCATGGAGTCCGGTGAGGGCATTGAGGGTATTGTTGAGCACCGCCTCGACCTCATTGATGCCATGGTGATGGCTGTTGATGACAGCGTCAGCGATGAGGCGCTCGCTCAGGTTGAGAAGAATGCGTGCCCGACCTGCGGTTCGTGCGCGGGTATGTTCACCGCGAACTCCATGAACTGCCTGAATGAGGCGATTGGCCTGGCGCTGCCCGGTAACGGCACCACCTTGGCTACTCAGGTTGCTCGTAAGGAGCTGTTCCTGGATGCTGGCCGCCGCATCGTTGAGCTGTCCAAGCGCTACTACGAGCAGGATGACGAGTCGGTTCTGCCCCGCTCCATTGCGACTAAGGAAGCGTTCGAGAACGCTATGGCGCTGGATGTGGCGATGGGCGGTTCGACCAACACCGTGCTGCACACCCTGGCGATTGCTCACGAGGCGGGTGCTGACTTCACCCTGAAGGATATTGACCGTATTTCGCGTCAGGTTCCCTGCCTGGCGAAGGTCGCCCCGAACTCCACTAAGTACCACATTGAGCACGTGCACCGTGCCGGCGGTATCCCCGCCCTGCTGGGTGAGCTGAACCGTGCCGGCCTGCTGCACAAGAACGTTCATTCTGTTCACGCTGACTCGCTGGACGAGTGGCTGGATGAGTGGGATATCCGTAGCGGCAAGGCGAGCGAGAAGGCGAAGGAACTGTTCCTCGCGGCTCCCGGCGGCGTGCGCACCACTCAGGCGTTCTCCACCGCGAACAAGTACGAGTCCCACGAGACCGACGCTGAGAACGGCTGCATCCGCTCCGTGGAGCACGCGTACACCAAGGATGGCGGCCTGGCGGTCCTGTACGGCAACATTGCCCAGAACGGTGCGATCATCAAGTCCGCTGGTATTGATGAGGAGCTGTTCCACTTCAAGGGTCGCGCCTTCGTGGTCGAGTCGCAGGACGAGGCCGTGTACGAGATCCTGTCGAAGAACGTGAAGGAAGGCGACATTGTCGTCATCCAGTACGAGGGCCCGAAGGGCGGCCCCGGCATGCAGGAAATGCTGTACCCGACCTCCTACCTGAAGGGCCTGGGCCTCGGCAAGAAGTGTGCACTGATTACTGACGGTCGTTTCTCCGGTGGTACTTCGGGTATTTCGATTGGTCACGTCTCCCCGGAGGCGGCCGCTGGCGGCGCTATCGGTCTGGTGCAGACCGGCGACGAGATTGAGATTGACGTGAACAACCGTATCCTGCGTGTGAACGTTTCGGACGAGGAGCTTGCTGCTCGCCGTGAGGCGAAGGGCGCTGCACCGTGGCGTCCGACCAAGCCGCGTGAGCGTCAGGTTTCGAACGCTCTGAAGGTGTACGGCATGCTGGCTGCTTCGGCTGATAAGGGTGGCGTGCGCATCCTGCCCGAGGACGTATAAGCCCCTCACGTATCGTGCGAGAATTTAATATCTTGCCCTGATGGGCTGACGCCCCGTTCCGCGGTTTTTCTGCGGGCGGGGCGCTGCTCTTTGTCCGCGTATTTGTCTACCGTCGTGGGATACCCGGTGCGGCGTATTGCCTTGTCAGTTGCGGTGCAGTAGGGTGTAAGAAGGTATTTAGGTACCCGCTTCACCGACTCAGCACAACCACTCAAACACAACGCAATTCGCAACCCTCACAAGGACGCATTCATGGTTACCCTGCCCGCACGCGCACAGCGTGCTTTTACTCGTCGTGCCCTGACGGCTCTTGCCTGCATCGGTGCGCTCGCTTTGAGCTCTTGCTCCGCTCAGCCGCAGGCTGATGATTCTGAAACCGCCCCGATGAAGGTCGCGACTTCCTCGGCGTCCGTTGATGCGAAGACCCTGTTTAAATCGGCGGACGGCTCCTGGAAGCCGAATACTGTGCAGATCTCTGCCGGTCTGGATGCGCCGGCAACTTTTGATGCTGTAGCAACCCCCACGAATGAGCCGAGTACCGACGCCGAATACGAGGCGGCATACGCCTCCTCGAGTGGTTCCGCGAACACCATTGATGCGGGCACCCGCTGCGGCATGACCAGCCAGCTGGGTGGTTCCGCCGGTATTTATGTGTATGACGGTTCGGATTGTGCCAAGGCTCAGGAGGCGGTGCGTCTGTTCAACAGCCGCAAGAACCAGGACGGTTCGGCGAGCGTTGAGTGGTACCAGTGCGCTACGAAGGTGCAGGGCCGCGACTACATTACGGGCGCCTGCTTCACGCAGGGTGGTAGCGTTGAGAAGCCGCGCCTGGCGCTGATTCCGGCGCAGACCCGCATGCTCTCGGGTACGCTGACTTTCGCTGAAGTCTACGGCGGCGGCACTTTCGGTCAGGGCGATTCGGCGAAGACTGTTGAGGCGCTGCGTTTCACCAGCCCGGACTCTAAGGTCGCGTGCTCGGTGACCCCGTCGGGTGTGGACTGCCAGGCGCTGGTGGGTGTGACCCTGGAGGGTTGGGATGCCGCCTCCGGTAAGGCGCAGCAGCGCGTGCACATGGTGCAGGGTCAGGCTCCCGAGGCGAGCCTGGTCGGTCAGAGCGCCACCCCGGAGCCGGTGAATACCGAGGGTATTACTGCGTTGCCTGCCGGTCAGGTGGTGACTGCGTACGGTTACACCTGCAAGTCGGTGAATACCGGTAAGGTGCATTGCGTGAGCGCGACGAGTGGTTTCACTCTTGATTCGGTGGAGGTTGGCGTAGAGCGCCGATAAACGGAGAGCGCCGCTAAACCGAGAATGGAGGCGAGGCGCGAGTTGCCGCGCTCGCCTCCATAACTGATATGCGAAGGTGCCCGGCACCCCTCACTTAGGGGGTGCCGGGCACCTTCGGTATTTAACGTCGTTTAGCGGAAGTTGACGATGCGAACGTCCAGCTCGGAGGAGAGCAGCGGCTCCCATGCGGCGACAGCCTTCTGGAAGTGCTCGGTGCCCATGTGCTTTTCGAGCAGTTCCTGGGATTCCCAACGCTCGATGAATGCGAAGTCGGTGTCGGAGACGGCACCGAAGTCGTAGCTGACGTTGCCTTCGTCCTGGCGGCTTGCGGTCACGAGCGGTTCGATGGTCTTGAGGAATTCTTCGACGTGCTCGGGCTTGACGGATACTCCGGCGTAAACACCAATCATGGGGCTCTCCTTGTGGGGTGGTGCGGCGGTTGCCGCGTCGTATATGACTCTTTTACCGTACACCTTTCCCTGCGCCTCGGTGAGGTATGCGTGGGGGTTTCTCGCGCTGTGTTGTGCGCTGTGTTCTGTGCTGGGTTTTGTGTTATGCCGGCGTGTGAGAGGAGCTGCGGTTATTCCATTCGCTAACTGTAAAAAAGGTGTTTTATATTTGCGTGCCCCTTTCTTTTCGACCTATAAAAGAACGAGGACGATACACCGCATGAATGGAAGGAGAAGCGGTATGGCACACATGGGGGGTGACACTCATGGGATTTTCACCGGCGCATATCAAACGATGCACCCTGACTTGGGAGGCTCCCGACTATAGCGCCTCGTACCCTGCCGGGTACACGAATCAGGGCGTTGCTGTGATTGCGGTGGCTCAGGAGCATCGTACGGCGCAGGGTTTTTGCTATTCAGCCTTGTCGACGGTGGTTTTTATTTCTAAGCAGGACGGCACCCGCACTGTGGTGAATGAGGAGCCGATGCTTTTCACTCACGTTCATTCCCTGATGGAGTGCTGTGATGAGGTGCATCCGCGTCTGCTGGGTCGTGCCGTGCTTTCTGCTTGGGATGTGGTTCCTGAGCAGTACCGTCAGAACCTGGTGACGATTGCTGCTGACCGTAAGAATTTGAAGCATCTTTTCCGTGATTGCGACCAGTTGAAGGGGATTATGGAGTACCGCGCCTTTGAGAAGGTGCTGGACCCGTACGATAACCATTCTTTGGGTGAAGTGCATGTGAAGCTTGCTGGCACGCCCGCGTATGAGCGGATGCAGGCTGAGGTGTGTGCGGCACGTACCGCCGTGGATGAGATGGTGGAGGAGGCACTGACCCCTCGACCGCTGGATCAGCTGCAGGACTATAGCGTTTTCACGGATTGTTCGTTCCGTTCGACTCACAATAAGAAGTATCAGCGTGGCGGCCGTATGGGTATCGCGGGCGTGAGTGAGGACGGCTTCTATTTTCATGCCCACTATGATGGCGTGAATATTATGACCGGTGAGCTGTCTGCGATGTTGGCGGCTTATACGGTGTTCCATAGCGGTTCGCGCCGCCTGATTATTCATACGGATTCTTTGGGTGCGTTGACGTTTGTGTTGCGTTTGGCGCATAGCCGTTGGGCTTTTGAAGCCTGGGTTTCTGAGGGCATTCAGGATGAGCGTGTTGTGGCTCAGATGCGTGCTTTGACGGAGGCTATCCGCGAGAAGCGTGTGCTGGTGAAGCATGTTCCGGGCCATACGGGCCACGGTTTGCAGGAGAGTAGCGACTCTGTGTCGAAGATGCATCGCCATTTTCCGGGGCAGATTGTGGATAAGCGTCACCAGAGCGAGTTTAATCAGCGTTGCGAGTCGATTATTACTGCTTTGTCGGGTTGTGCGAAGGCTGTTCGCCTGCTTGCGCCGGAGTGGTTGCAGATTAAACCTTCTTCAATCCACACGGGAAACCGTTTATGGCGCTAAACTAGTCCAGGGTAGAAATGAACGCGCGATACATTCGCCGCATACGAAAGTATGCAATGTCGGAGGTGTCGCGTGTTTCTTTTTGCCCTTTTGCCTTTTCTGCATGCGCTTGTGTGCGGCGGGCCTGCAGCGATAGATGTACAGCGGTGGGGATAGAATTGTGTGAAGAATTTTTTTGATTCTCCCGATTTTCAGCGGGCGCACAC
>ERZ1674249.114-NODE-116-length-11432-cov-4.178870_pt1 | contig 11432 bp, 8 predicted proteins | sample MGYA00581198_ERZ1674249 | MGnify/ENA primary metagenome ERZ1674249 (study PRJEB41354, sample SAMEA4873349) | human saliva metagenome | biome: human-associated habitat [ENVO:00009003]; feature: mouth environment [ENVO:08000002]; material: saliva material...
AGATAGTACGGCAAGGCGAGGCAACGCCGTACTGGTTTAAAGTTAATCCACTATACAAAAAATAAGTGGCTCACTCCCTCTCAGCCCGATGCGTTCAACATCGGGCTTTTAACTGGAAAACCAATCTTAGTCTTTGCGTGTTTCCACCAAAATCATTTCGACTGCTACGTCTTCCACTTCTACTTTAGGCACATCCGAACGGCGTGTTTTGGAAACCGGTTCGGGTTGCGGCTGCGCGGCAAAAGCGGCAACGGCTTGCGGATCGGTTTCAACGAAAATCAAATCGCCCAAACCTTCCGGCAAAACAGCGGCAACAGGCGCTGCTTCAGCTACGGCCTCAGTTTGCGTTGCCACAGTTTCAGTTGCCGCTTCAACCGGTTCTGCGACTTCTGCAACGGCAGTTTCATTCGGAGACAATACCGCGGAAATGGCTTCTTTGACGTTGCTGACCGCAGAAGCCAACAGGGTTTGCTCGGCATCGGCGCTTTCGGTTTGCGCGACGGCAGGCTCGTCTTCGCTTTCAATCGCAAATACGAATGGCTCTGCGCTGGCAACTTCAGGCTCGGATACCATAATCACCAGCGGCTCGGCATGATCATCTTCCTGCGGCAAAGGCACATTTTCAGTTTCGGCGGTTTCGTTCAAACCCAAAACATGCGCCACGGCAAAGAGGACTTTGTCGGCGGTGTCGGTAATGTTCAGGTATTGCTCGATTTTTGCCGAAGACGGAATATTGCGTTTTTTGCTGTTTGAACGGCGGTCGTTGCGGTTGTTGCGCTGACGGTTGTTGCGTTCGCGTCCTTGACGGCCGTTGTTTTTCACGCCTTCTTCGCTGCGGGCGTTGTCGTCCGCTTCCGCTTGCGCCTGTTCGCCATCGGCTTGAACGTTTGCGTCTTCAACATGGCTTTCCGCATATTGGTTACGGTTGCGCTCGTTACGGCCGTTGTTGCGGCGGCGTTTATTGCCGTTTTGTTCCGCTTGGTTTTCAGACGGCATCTCAGCCAGTGCGGCCACTTCTTGAACGTTTACGTCTTCAACCGCTTCCTCGACACGGTTGCGCTCGTTGTTGCGCTCATCGCGGCGGTTGTTGCGGTTGCGGCTGCGGCGGCTTTCTTTACGCTCATCGTTGCGACTTTCGTTTGATTTGCTTTCTTCAAACTTACTGTCGGCGGCTTCGGCATTCACTTCGCGCACTTCGACTTTGCTGCCGTCGTGTTTGTTGTTGCGGCGCGGATTTTGACGGCGGCTGCTCGAACGGCGGTTGCCGTTTTGGCCGCGGTTGTTTGCCGTGCGTTTTTCGGCAGGCTCTTGCGCAACTGCGGCAGGCGCAGGCTCGCCGCCGAAAATGCGTTTCAACCAGGCTTTGAAGCTGTCCCACCAAGAGGCTTTTTTCTCAGGGGCGACAGTCGGTGCAGGCTGGGTATGGCGTACGCCTTTGACAGCTGGCTCAGGACGGGAAGCTTTGGCTTTTTCGCTGCCGAAAGGTTTGGCGGATTCGTCTTCTTCCGGCTCGGCGACGCGTTTGTAGCTCGGTTCGCCGTCTTCTTCTACGTCATCGATGCGGATGCGGTTGATTTCGTAGTGCGGATTTTCCAAGTGGATATTCGGAATCAGGACGACGTTGACGTCCAAACGCTCTTCCATCGCAAACAGCTCGGCGCGTTTTTCGTTCAGCAGGAAGGTGGCGACATCGACAGGCACTTGTGCGCGTACTTCGCCGGTGTTGTCTTTCATTGCTTCTTCTTGAATGATGCGCAAAACGTGCAGAGCGGTCGATTCGATGCCGCGGATGACACCGGTACCGGCGCAGCGCGGACAGGCGACGTGGCTGCTTTCGCCCAAAGCGGGTTTCAGGCGTTGGCGGCTCAATTCCAAGAGGCCGAAGCGGGAGAGTTTGCCCATTTGCACGCGGGCGCGGTCTTTTTTGAGCGCGTCGCGCAGGACGTTTTCAACATCGCGCTGGTGTTTCGGATTTTCCATGTCGATGAAGTCGATGACGACCAAACCGCCCAAGTCGCGCAGGCGCATTTGACGGGCAACCTCTTCGGCGGCTTCCATATTGGTTTTGAACGCGGTGTCTTCGATGTCCGAGCCGCGTGTGGCGCGTGCAGAGTTGACATCGATGGAAACCAGCGCTTCGGTGTGGTCGATCACAATTGCGCCGCCTGATGGCAGGCTGACGCTGCGTGAGAACGCGCTTTCGATTTGGTGTTCGATTTGGAAGCGGGAGAACAGCGGCGTGTGGTCTTGATAGAGTTTCAGACGGCCTACATTGCTCGGCATGACGTAGCTCATGAACTCGGCAACTTGGTCGTAAACTTCTTGATTGTCCACCAAAATTTCGCCGATGTCGGGACGGAAATAGTCACGAATCGCACGAATCAGCAGCGAGCTTTCCATGAAGAGCAGGTAAGGGTCATGATGCGCTTTGCCTGCTTCTTCAATGGCTTGCCAGAGTTGCTTGAGGTAGTTTAAGTCCCATTCCAACTCTTCCGCGCTGCGGCCGATGCCGGCAGTACGGGCGATGATGCTCATGCCGTTCGGAATGTCGAGTTCGGCCATGGCGGCTTTCAACTCTTGACGCTCTTCGCCTTCGATACGGCGGGATACGCCGCCGCCGCGCGGATTGTTCGGCATCAATACCAAATAGCGGCCGGCCAGGCTGATGAAGGTGGTCAGTGCCGCGCCTTTGTTGCCGCGCTCGTCTTTTTCGACTTGGACGATAACTTCCATGCCCTCTTTGAGCACGTCCTGAATACGCGCCCTGCCGCCTTCGTAGTCGCGGAAATATGAACGCGATACTTCCTTAAACGGCAAAAAGCCGTGGCGGTCGGTTCCGTAATCGACGAAACACGCTTCCAGCGACGGCTCGATGCGGGTAATGATACCTTTGTAGATATTGCCTTTACGCTGTTCTTTGCCCAGCGTTTCGATGTCCAAGTCCAAAAGGTTTTGGCCATCGACAATGGCAACGCGCAGCTCTTCGGCCTGCGTTGCGTTGAATAACATTCTTTTCATAGTCACCTCGTGAACAGCGGCCGTTTGATTTGTGAATATCTTTTTCAGACGGCCTGTCTGTCCGGTTGGCACTCTGCAAAGGCAAGATGGGGGAACCCCCGTGTAACCAGTTTTTGATTTGAAATCCGCAAGGTTGCATGCTTGAGCTCAAGCCATGTGCGGACGGATTCGGATAAAGAAGGAAATAAAGAACAATGCGGCGGAAAGGTTGATGGTTCCGCTGCCGTCCGAACGCTGATGCTTCGGACAAAATAAGGCAGCCTACATCTTCTTATTATCGTAGCGCCGGTAATTTCGGACGGTGCTGCGCGGACTGCGTCTTACGCCCGGCCGGACGGCAGGTTCAATTCAAACTTAATTACGGGATTGCGTTTGCCGGCTTTGAACAAACACAAGGAAATGCTTTGCGGAGTGCGTTTTTAATATAAAATCTCGTTTTAACAATAAATCCGTTTCAGACGGCCTGCGACGGCAGGTTCAAGTCCCGAAACGGACGTTTGGGATTATAGAGAAAATGCACGCAATACGCAAAGATTCAGTCAGCCTGATTGCCGTTGCCGAACACGAGGAAGGCCAACGCCTTGATAACTATCTGATAAAAATCCTCAAAGGCGTCCCGAAAAGCCATATCCACCGCATTATCCGCGCCGGCGAAGTGCGGCTGAACAAAAAACGCTGCAAACCCGACAACCGCATTCAGGCAGGTGATACCGTCCGCATTCCGCCGATACGCACCGCCGAAAAACAAAGGCCGTCTGAAAGTCAGGCCGCGCCGGCACGCGAATTTGACATCGTTTACGAAGACGATGCGCTTTTGGTCATCAACAAACCGTCCGGCGTTGCCGTCCACGGCGGCAGCGGCGTGAGCTTCGGCGTCATCGAACAAATCCGCCGAGCCCGTTCCGAAGCGCGTTATCTCGAACTCGTCCACCGCCTCGACAAAGGCACCAGCGGCCTTTTGATGATTGCCAAAAAACGCAGCGCCTTGGTGAAACTGCACGAAGCCATCCGCAACGACCATCCGAAAAAAATCTATCTCGCACTGGGTGTCGGCAGGCTGCCGAACGACCGCTTCCACGTCAAGCTCCCCCTGTTCAAATACACCGGCGCACAAGGCGAAAAAATGGTGCGCGTCAGCGAAGACGGCCAATCCGCCCACACCATCTTCCGCGTGTTAAACCGTTTTTCAGACGGCCTTTTGCACCAAGTCGGCCTGTCCGACCTAACCTTTGTCGAAGCCACCCTGAAAACCGGCCGCACCCACCAAATCCGCGTCCACCTGCAATCGCAAAACTGCCCCATCGCCGGCGACGAACGCTACGGCGACTATCAGGCCAACAAACGCCTGCAGAAACTCGGTTTGAAAAGAATGTTCCTGCACGCCTCCGAGCTGCACCTCGCCCATCCGCTGACCGGCGAAAAACTGATTCTGAAAGCCCCCCTGCCGCAAGAATTGGCGCAATTCGTTTTAATGTTGGAAAATCAGGAAAAGGCCGTCTGAAAGGAAACCCATGAAACCCAAACTCATCATTTTCGACTGGGACGGCACGCTTGCCGACACCACCAACCCCATCATCCACACCTTCCAGCAAAGCTTTGCCGATTGCGGCCTGCCCGTTCCCGAAGCCGACCAAATCCGTCCGCTCATCGGATACAGCCTCTCCGGCATCATCCGCCGCCTTGCCCACAACGTCAGCGAACACGTTCAGGAAACCCTGATTGAGACCTATGCCGCGCACTACCTCAATCCCAACAATCACAACATGACCCTGTTCCCCGAAGCCCTGCCCTGCCTGCAACGCTTGAAGCAACAAGGCTATTGGCTTGCCGTAGCGACCGGCAAGGGTCGGAGCGGCTTGGACAAAGCCATCGCACAAACCGACACCCAAGCCTTTTGGCTGGAAACCGCCTGCGCTAGCGAATATCCGTCCAAACCCGCGCCCGATATGGTACTCGCCCTCTGCGACCGACTGGGTGTTGAACCGGAAGAGGCCGTCGTCGTCGGCGACACCACCCACGACCTAGAAATGGCCGCCAATGCCAAAATCCGCGCCATCGCCGTTACTACCGGCGCGCACACCGCCAAACAGCTTTCCGCCCTGCCCCATGTCGCCATGCTCAACAGCCTGGCCGAATTGCCCGATGTATTGGAAACCTTATAAAAGGCTATACAACATCTATATGAAAGGCCGTCTGAAACCTATTTTCAGACGGCCTTTCATTACATCGAAGCAGTCTAATGCATCAACCCTGCTTCACAATATCCGACAGCGGCCAGCGCGGCTTGACATTGAATGCACCGACAGCCTGACGCTCGGCAAGACGCATCGCACCGGCAAAGGCAATCATTGCGCCGTTGTCGGTACAATATGCCATTGGTGGGAAATAAACATTGATTCTTTCTTCCTGCGGCTTGGGTTTGCCTTTTTCAGACGGCATCTTGACGGTCAAGCGCGAAAATTCATCGCGCAGTTTCCAGTTTGCACCCACACCGCCGGCAACCACCAAAGTTCTGAAGCCAGTATCCAACAATGCTTTTTTGGCTTTGGCCGCCAACACATCGACTACCGCATCTTGGAAAGCGCGGCAAATGTCGTTGCGTGTTTGTTCCGGAATTTCATCGCAACCCGTTTCGGCGCGGACTTTTTCGACAGCGGTCAAAACAGCGGTTTTCAAACCGGAAAAGCTCATCTGCAAATCGTGCGAATGGAGCATGGGGCGTGGGAACGTGAAGGCATCAGGCGTGCCGAGTTTGGCCAGCTCGGATAATTTGGCACCGCCGGGATAAGGCAGCCCCAACAGCTTGGCCGTTTTATCAAACGCCTCTCCTGCCGCATCGTCCGCGCTTTCACCCAGCAAGGTGTAATCGCCGATACCGCGTACAGCCATAAATTGCGTATGTCCGCCCGACACCAGCAATGCGACAAATGGAAATTCAGGCTTGTCGTCTGCCAACAAGGGCGAGAGCAAATGGCCTTCAAGATGGTGGACGGGGATAACGGGCTTGCCGATGGCAAATGCCAACGCATTGGCAAAGCCTGAACCGGCCAGCAATGCGCCGCCCAAGCCCGGGCCTTGCGTAAAGGCAACCGCGTCGATGTCGGCATAGCCTACGCCTGCTTCCTTCAAGCAACCTTGCGTCAACGGCACCACACGGCGGATATGGTCGCGGCTGGCCAATTCGGGGACAACGCCGCCGTATTCGGCGTGCATCGCCATCTGGGTGTGCAAATGATGCGCCAACAGGCCGCGCTCGGTGTCGTAGAGCGCAACGCCGGTTTCGTCGCAAGATGATTCAATTCCTAATACCAACATGGTTTGAGGCCGTCTGAAAAAATGATTAAAAACGATTCAGACGGCGTTTTCTCCGAAAACGGAAAAAGGCCGTCTGAAATAAAGTGCGAAATAAGCGGTTTACAAAGTTCCGTAAGAGTGCAGGCCGCTCAAGAACATATTCACGCCGATAAAGGCAAAGGCGGTAATGACCAGGCCGATGACCGCCCACCAAGCCAACACTTTGCCTCGCCAGCCTGCCACCAGCCGCAAATGCAACCAGACCGCGTAATTCAGCCAAACGATAAATGCCCAAGTTTCTTTCGGGTCCCAGCTCCAATAGCGGCCCCACGCGTCGGCCGCCCACAATGCGCCGAGGATGGTGGCAATGGTGAAGAACAGGAAACCGACGGCAATCGCTTTGTACATGACTTCTTCAATGACTTGAGATTGCGGCAGCCATGATTTTTTGCCCGCATCTTCTTTTCTGAGCGCCAGCAGTTCGGCAATACCCAGCATGGCGGCGATACAGAATGCGCCGTAGCCGATAAAGTTGGCCGGAACGTGGATTTTCATCCACCAAGACTGCAAAGCAGGAATCAGCGGCTGAATGGTATGCGCCTCGCGCGAAACGCTGTACCACAAGACAAATCCGACTACGACCGCCATAAAGCTGAAGACAAATCCGCCCAGTTTTTGTACGGCAAAACGGCCTTCGTAGTAGAGGTACATCAGCGCCGTAATGACCAAGAACAAGATGAATACTTCGTAAAGGTTGGAAACCGGAATATGGCCGGCATCGGGACGCAGCAGATAGCTTTCATGCCAGCGCACCAACAAACCGACAAAGCCCGCCATCGCGGAAACCCACGCAAACACGCTCCCCATGCCCAAAAGCGTATTGGTCGGCACATTCTTACGCACCGCCGCTATCGCGCCGACGATATAGGCAAACAAGGCAAAGAATACAAACGCGCATTGCCACATAATCGCCGACTGGCTGCTTAACAGGTATTTGAGCAGGAAGCCGTCTGCGCGTTTGATATCGCCGCCATACAAATCAACGGCCAAATACGCCAGGCATACGCCCACAGGGATAAACCAGCGCATCGGTTTGAAAAACCAACCCAGAAAAACGGCAATACCGGCACTCGCCCACAAAATCACCATTTCGTAGATGTCCATGTGCAGACCGGCCTGGGTTTGGGCAATAAACGCACCGATGGCAATCAGCAGTGCGAATGCCCAGTCGAAGAGGTTGAGGTTTCGGATAAATGATTTGTGTGTCAGAAGCTCATGCTCGGGCAAGGCCTGATGTTTGTTATTCATGGTTCAAATCCTTGGCAAGCTGCTGCAATTGCCGTGTGTGTTGCGGAAATTCTTTCTGCAAGTCGCGTTCGTTGCGGCTGGAAGACATGGCAAAACGGATACGGCCGTCTGAAAACAGCAGCCAAGCGCGTTTTTCACGAATATAGAACATAAACACCGTACCCAACACCAGCAATACCGAACCCAGATACACCAAGAATGCGCCCGGCGAACGGGTCATCTGCAATCCGGAAGAGCGCACTTCGGAATAGCCGTCCAATTGCAGCAACATCGGCGCAGGATACTCGGTCAAACCGGTGTACGCGTCCATTGCATGCAGCAGGAAGCGGTTGCGCTTTTCGTCTTGCGGCCAAGCCGGCAGGTTGTATGTACTGATCGTGTCTTCCAAAGCGGCATTCATCACGCCATAGAGCATCTCGTAGAAATAGCCCTGCATTTTTTCCTGCTGCTCTTTCGGAATGTTGGTGGTAACAAATTCGTCCAAAGCCAAATAGCCGCCTTTGGCAAAAATCGACAAAGTGTTTTCCGCCGCCGCCATAAATTGCTCGCGGATTTCGGCGGGTGCGCCTTTGACGGCATTGGCAACGGTTTTACGGCGTGCCGCATCGTCTTTCAAATATTGGCGCAAAGCCATAAAGGTATCGATTTTACCGTTTTTATCCATCGGAATGCGCAACCAGCGGTATTGCTGCGCCAAGCCGCTGCGCGTGCCGGTAATGAAGAAATAGTCTTCATCTTGTTTCAGCGGCAACATATAGTTTTTATATTCAACCGCCTGCCCCGCTTTGTCGCGGATACGGTAAACGATAGACGGGCCGATATTGGTGTATTTTTTATCCTCCTGACGGACGGAGCGTACATCGTTGAGGGCGGATTTCAGGTTTTGCTCTTTTTCAGACGGCTCGCTCATGTCTTCGACGTTCATCGAAGTAAACTGGTCAAATTCCAGTTTATAAGAGGTCTTGCCCAAATCCAGCGGAAACTCGCGCATAGACGTTGCTTTGAGTTTAACCGGAGTACGGTCGGCATCAGCCAGATTCCACGCTTTAAACGTCAAGTCAGAGCCGCCGTCGGCAAAACTTGCCTGATAAACCGTAATACCGTGCAGCGTCAAAGGATGGTTGACGCGGATGGTGTGTTCGCTGACTTTGCCGGTTGCCTTGTCCGTTACTTCCAAGTCGCTGGCAAAATCACGCGGCATACCAGTATCGTAAAAGTCGATATGGAATTTCTTTAATTTGACCGAAAACGGCAGGTCTTGCACCAACATACCGTTATCCGCATTCAGAAACACTACGTCCGCGCTCTGCCCTTCCGAAATATTGACATTGCCCCTAAACGACAAATTGGACGCACCCAACACGCTTTCGGGCTTAAAGTCTTTGGCGTAAACCGCCGTATTGTCCGGTACGACCCGGCCGGTGAGCATGCCGATTTTCAGCAGGATGTTGCTGTCTATCAAACCACCCAAACAAATCACAATCAGCGCGGCATGGGCAAAAATATAGCCCCATTTGTTCATCGCGCCTTTTTTCGCCGCCACCAAAACCGAACCGTCTTCACGCGTAACGGTTTTGCAGCCATAGCCCTGCACTTCCAAATAACGTTGCGCGACTTCGGGCGTTACCTGTCCGTCTAAAACGATGGAATGGCGCATTGCCGCCAGCGATTTTTCCTTGGCGTTTTCACGGAAGGAACGAATCTCGCGCAAAAACGGCGGAACATTGCGAATCAGGCACAATCCGGTGGAAATCACCAAAAACATCATGATGACAACGAACCACGCCGAGGCGTACACGTCGTACAGGCCCAAAAAGCCGAAAATCTGCGACCAAAACGGGCCGAATTTCACCAAATAATCGACTTGCGGCTGGTTTTGTTGCAAGACCGTACCGATAATCGAAGCCACGCCCAACAGGCTGAGCAGGGCGACGGCAAAACGCATGGAGCTGAAAAAGGCAAACCACGGTCTGCGGATGAGTGGGACGGATGATGAAGATTTACTCATGTCTCAAATGTCGGCTTGGGGCAACCCGATCGATGGAACGGACTGCTATGACGTGTGATGCGAAAGGAAGAATACTGCATATTGCAGTAAAAATCTTGCCATCGCTATTTGAAAAAACCAATCAGGCTTATCGGTTTATATTGGCTAAGGCCGTCTGAAGGGTTTTCAGACGGCCTGTATCAATAAACTCGTTTCAGAACGAAATTTAGTGCAAACCTTGAATAAAGTTGGCTACTGCGTTCAACTCTTCTTCGCTCAGGCGGTTGGCAATATCGGCCATGATGGCGTTTTTACGTTGGCCGGATTGGTAAGCTTTCATTTGCTCGACAACGTAAGCTTTGTGTTGGCCGCCCAAACGAGGATAGGCTTGGATTTCAGTACCGCCGCCAGGGATACCTGCGCCGCTAGGACCGTGGCAAGACATACATGCCGGCAGTTTTTTGGCGCTCAGGCCGCCGCGATAGATTTTCGCGCCCAGCTCTGGGTTTTCTTTAGGATTGGCTTCGCCCGGTTTGCCTTGTTGTTTGGCGTAGTAGGCGGCAGCGTCGCGGATGTCTTGTTCGGACAAGTTCATCACCATCGGTTTCATCACGCCGGCGGCACCATGCGAACGGGTACCGTCTTTGATGGCCATGGTTTGGCCGTAGGTGTAGGCCGCGGCCTGACCTGCCAGTTTAGGATAAGTTGCGATACCGCTGTTACCATCGGCTGCGTGACACGCCGCACAGATAGTAGTCGCTACCTGTTTGCCTTTTTCAGCATCTGCTTTAGGGGCAGCGGAAACCGCACCGGCAGCCAATACCAAGGCCAATAAAGTCAATCGTTTCATGGAGTGCTCCTGATTACAGCATTGCGTACCGCGTCAATGCCTTTTTTATACTCAAATACCGGGGAATTTTCCCGATTAAAACCGATAATTCTATAAACGTGCTATTCTATACCAAGTTTACATTAAATTACTACTCAAATTACCAAACTGCTGCAACATAAATGCCCGATACAAATTATGATGTTGCAGTTTTGTTTCCATGCAAGGAAATACTAATGAACCTTTTTCAAAACGCCAAATTCTTTACAACAGTCAACCATCTGAAAGACCTGCCCGACACGCCGGCCGAGATTGCCTTTGTCGGCCGAAGCAATGCCGGCAAATCCAGCGCCATCAATACCTTAACTAATCACGTGCGCCTTGCCTACGTTTCCAAAACACCGGGCCGCACCCAACACATCAATTTCTTTGAGCTGGAAAACGGCAATTTCATGGTCGACTTGCCCGGCTACGGCTACGCGCAAGTACCGGAGGCCATCCGTGCGCACTGGGTCAAACTCTTGGGCGACTACCTGCAACAACGCCGCCAGCTGATCGGCCTGATTTTGATTATGGACTCGCGCCATCCGCTCAAGGCTTTAGACATTCAAATGCTGGACTTTTTCCACATCACCGGCCGTCCTGTGCATATCCTGCTGTCAAAAGCAGACAAGCTGTCTAAAAACGACCAGATTAAAACTTTGGCGGCGGTAAAAAAATCACTCAAACCCTACACCGACCGCCAAAAAATCAGCGTTCAACTGTTCTCCAGCCTGAAAAAACAAGGCATGGACGAAGTCAATCAAGTGGTCGGCTCATGGTTTGACGCGCATCGCGAAGAAATCGAGAATCTTGCAGGCGAAACATCGCCTGAGTAATTGTAAAACAAGGTGGAATGAGATGAGTTGACCAACCGCAAATCTTATTCCGTCATTTGTTTTCTCGCCATCGCGTTTACCATTTAATTCGGGGGCATGTCTCACACATGCCTTTTTT
>ERZ1674249.117-NODE-119-length-11377-cov-7.456545_pt1 | contig 11377 bp, 7 predicted proteins | sample MGYA00581198_ERZ1674249 | MGnify/ENA primary metagenome ERZ1674249 (study PRJEB41354, sample SAMEA4873349) | human saliva metagenome | biome: human-associated habitat [ENVO:00009003]; feature: mouth environment [ENVO:08000002]; material: saliva material...
AGGGTCAGCTGGCCGGAGGAAATGGTTTCTTCAAGGGCAAGCGCAATGGCTTCGGAGAGTTCTTCAGGAGTCATAACAAACTATTCTAGCAAGCCTTGGCAGGTACCTGACCCTTTATCTAGTGCTTATCTGATACCATAGGTGGGTTGCCTCTGTAGCTCAGCGGATTAGAGCACCAGTTTCCGGTACTGGGGGTCGAAGGTTCGAATCCTTTCAGGGGCACGATGTTCTTATTCGAGAGGGAACACGGGAGCCGATATCCGAGGCGTATTGTTCGGGTATCGGCTCCTTTTTATTTAACAACTCAACTTTATTGAGCCGCTCACCCTGTTGTGCATAAAGCCTGCGCCGGGCGACCGTTCCCGCCACCTCCCTCTTCAACCTCAGACTTCAACCTCAGGCTTCAACCTCAGAGGGTGGACACTACCCGCCTACCTGTTGTGGCAACGCTAACAGCCTTGAGAGAATGGGAAAACGCGCACACCCGTCACATCAGCACGGCTTCAAGCCACAACAGCGGAGGTAACCCGATGACCACCATGCGCCAGATTCAGCTCACCGAATGGGGCGACGAAAGCGTTCTGCACGAAGCAAACGTACCTATCCCCTCGCCGGTGCGCGGTCACGTGCTCATCAAGACGGTTGCCGCCGGTGTCAACCCGATTAATCTGACCACCCGCAAGGGTCTGGGTCCCGCCGCTCAGCTGGCAGATCCGTCGTACAAGCCCTTCGTTCCCGGCTGGGATGTTGCCGGCACGGTGGTTGCTACCGCCGGCGACTACACGGGTTTCAAGGTGGGCGACGGCGTATTTGGTCTTGTTTCTTTTCCCTCCCCCGCCGGTGCGTACGCCGAGTATGTTCTCGCCCCGGCGCATCAGCTGGTGAAGGTGCCCGCCGATGTTCCCTGCGCGCAATTGGGTGGCGCTCCCCTGGCGGCACTGACCGCATACCAGGCGCTCTTCGAAGTGGCGCGGTTGAAGGAAGGCGAGCGCGTACTCATTCACGCCGGTGCCGGAGGCGTCGGTCACCTCGCCGTTCAGCTGGCGGCGCAGGCTGGCGCTCAGGTTTTTGCGACCGCCTCCGCGGCGAACCACGAGTTTGTGCGCTCGCTGGGTGCCCAGCCTATTGATTACCGCACCGAGGATTTCCGTACCGTACTGGGTCAGACCATGGATGTGGTGCTCAATTCCACCGGTCAGCAGACCTTCCTCGATTCGCTGGAGGTGCTGGTTCCCGGCGGCCGCATTGTCACGCTGACCAGCCCCGACCCGCTGGATGTTGCGCGTGAGCGCGGCTTCGAGGCGCAGTGGCTGACGGTTCACCCGGACCGCGCGCAGATGCAGGAGATTGCCCGCCTCATGTCCTTGGGCCTGTTGAAGGTGCACGTGGATCAGGTGCTTGATTTTTCGCAGGCTGCGCAGGCTCACACACTGGTGGCGACGGGTCGCACCCGCGGCAAGATCGTACTGGTTCCCTAACGAGGTGCTGATTCATGCAGATTTCTGAGAGCGCGCCGAAGGTTGAGGGCGCATTGAATACTGAGGGCACGCCGAATGTAGAGGGTGCACTGACCACTGAGGGCGCGCCGAAGGTTGAGGGCACCGAGTACTGCTCCGGTTTTTACCGCGAGGCGGGCTTTTACGATGCCCACTCACTACCCGACTACGGCGCGCAGTCACCGGTAACTCGCGAGGCGTTCGCCTACGATTTCTTCCCCGCCGCTGCCGATTCTTCAACTGCCGAAGCTTCAACTGTCGAGGCTTCTTCCCCCGCGCCGCTGCTGGTGTGGGTTCACGGTGGCGCCTGGCGCTTCGGCACCAACCAGGCCCTACGCGACATCATCCTGCGCACCCCTGGCGGGGAGCAGCCCAATACGCAGGCGCTCATGCGCGCCGCTTTTCAGCAGGCAGGTTGGGCGGTCGCATCCATCAACTACCGGTATTCACATCAGGCACTCTTCCCGGGTGCCCTGCACGATGTGAAGGAGGCCGTGCGTTTCTTCCGCGCCAACGCGCACGAATTCGGTATTGATCCGCAGCGCATCGCGGTAGCGGGCGGAAGCGCCGGCGGGCACCTGAGCATGTTGGTTGCGCACACGGGAGATTCCGCCGCCGGTAACGGTAGCGGTGGGGATTCTGCGAGCGCACCCGAACACACCGAGCACGACGAATACTTTGAGGGCAGGGCAGCGAGCGCCTACCCGTCCCATAGTTCGCAGGTGGCGGCGGCGGCTTCGTTTTACGGGGTCAGCGATTTGAGGACCATCTTCACCGACCGGCCCCTGGCTGGCTACGCTCTCGACCACCCCGAGGATGACGGCGCCGAATGGCGACTGTTGGGAAGCACCTACCCGGTGCCCGCAGATGCGTCTGCTCTCAACGCTTCCAAGGGTGAGCGGGCGGTTCCGGGTGTCTGCATCGAGCGTGCCCAAAAGAACTGGGAGCGTGCGCATCCTATTGATGCGGTACGCCCCCAGAAACGAGTGAATAAGGTCGAAAGTGCCTCTGCACAGGGAGCGAGCGGCGGTGCCACTCCCCTCATGCTCGTGCACGGTATTAGTGATTCGTGTGTGCCGTACCAGCAATCGGTGCGAGTGTATCAGGCGCTGCGTACGCGGCAGGTGCCTACCGATTTGGTACTGGTTCCGGATGCCGAACACGGGGATTCGCGCTGTTTTAGCCCCGATATTGTTCAGCAGATGCTGCAGTTCTTCAACCGTACTGTTTAGTTCAACCGCGCTTTCTAGAACCGCGCTGTCTGAACCGTATTGTCTGACCCGAGTGATTGATCAGAAAGTAATCGACCAGATGCGGGTTTAGCGAACGCGGCGGTTCACGTATTCGTGCTCAAGGCGGTAACGCTCGAGGTCATCAAAAGCAACGCGACGGTGCGTGTTAATGCGCTCGAACGGAATATCTCCGCGCTCCAGCAGGCGAACAACAGTCGGGCGGGATACGCCCAGGTAGTCTGCCGCCTCCTGCGTGGTCATGAGGCGGTCCTGGCGTACCACGCAGACGTCCTTACGGTCGGCGAATGCGCGCGCTACGGAGGTGAGGGGCCCGTACATTTCGGGAGAAATCTGTACGCGCTCGCCGTCGCCGGTGACCAGGTAGAGGGTCTCTTCGGCGCTGAGGCGGTCGAAGTGGGTGCGCAGACTCGCGTGAACGAGGGCTTGGAAGAGCTCTTCGCAGCGGTGGTGAATTTCTTCGTGCTGTCCGTCTTCGCAGCAATCCAACACTGCAACACGTGTTGCCGGGTACGTCTTTGGTGATGGCATAGTCACTCCTTCGTTACTGTGTTATTCACCACTGTAGCAGTTGAACGAAACTATCGAAAGAAAGTTAAGAAGCGCAGTTAATTCGCATCTACGGCGCATAAAATTCAGATGAATAATTATTAACTCTCTTAATAGCATTTGATGTCATTTATTGTATATTAACTGCTCTCTTGGGGCCTGTATTCCGCCACCGCCCACCCCGGGGTTCCCGCGAACAAACCCAAATATGACAAACAAAGCACACCCCAAGCCCACCGCAGGCAAGGCGAGTACACTGGATAGGATATGTCTGAGCAGAAATCCACGAAGAAACACGCAGATACTTCTAAGGCCCCCCGCACCGCCCCCACCATGGCGAGCATGGCCGCCGCAATCCACGCGGCAAAGGTACGATCCGCCGAAAAAACCGCAGATAAAACTACTGAGAACAATGCGGTAAAAAAGGGTGCACAGAAGAACAGCACCCCGAAGAATAACGCAGACCGCAAGAACTCCTCCCGCGGCGCCTCCGAACGCAACTCCAACGCCTCCCGCTCCAATCGACGCGCAGGCGCCAACAACCGTGCCCGCAAGCAGGGCAACCAGCAGGGCGACAACAAGAGCAGCCAGCAGAACCGCCCGGCACCGCGCCGCTACGAGCCGTTCATTCCCGAGGTCATCACCTACCCTGAAGAGCTGCCCGTCAGCGAACGCCGCGAAGACATCATGAACGCGATCCGCGACAACCAGGTCGTCATCATCGCGGGTGAAACCGGCTCGGGTAAGACCACCCAGATCCCCAAAATGTGCCTCGACCTGGGCCTGGGAGAGAAGGGCCTCATCGGCCACACCCAGCCGCGCCGACTCGCCGCACGCTCCGTCGCTGAACGCATCGCCGAAGAACTCGGCCAGAAAATCGGCGAAACCGTCGGCTACCAGGTGCGATTCACCTCCGAAGTGGGCGAACACAGCGCTATCAAGCTCATGACCGACGGCATTCTGCTCGCCGAGATTCAGAACGACAAGCTGCTGCGCCGCTACTCCACCCTCATCATTGACGAGGCGCACGAACGCAGCCTGAACATTGACTTCATCCTCGGCTACCTCAAGCGCATCCTGCCGCAGCGCCCGGATCTGAAGGTCATCATCACCTCCGCGACCATCGACCCGGAGCGTTTCGCACGCCACTTCTCCCCCAGCTACGTGCCGGGCAAGGGCATCGTCGACGAAAACCTCAGCGCCGAAGAACGCGAAATCGCCGAAGCGATTCTGCCCGACGATGCGCCACCCATCATTGAGGTGTCCGGCCGAACCTACCCCGTGGAAATCCGCTACCGCCCCCTCGAAGGCGACGAGCTCTACCTGGATGACGAGGAAGTGGCCGAAGACCGCGACCCCACCGACGCGATTCTCGACGCCATCAAGGAGCTCTCCAAGGAGGCACCCGGAGATATCCTCATCTTCTTCTCCGGCGAGCGCGAAATCCGCGACGCCAAGGACGCCATCGAGGCAATGGTTCTCAAGTCGCCGCGACTGAACTACGAAGTGCTGCCCCTGTACGCGCGCCTCTCGCTCGCCGAACAGCACCGCGTGTTCTCCCCCGGATCGCGCCCGCGCATCGTGCTCGCCACGAACGTTGCTGAAACCTCGCTGACCGTGCCCGGCATCAAGTACGTCATCGACACCGGCACCGCCCGCATCTCGCGCTACTCCGCGCGCACCAAGGTTCAGCGTCTGCCCATCGAGCGTATCTCGCAGGCCAGCGCCAACCAGCGTTCGGGCCGATGCGGCCGCGTCAGCGACGGCATCGCCATCCGCCTCTACTCCGAGGAAGACTTCAACTCACGCCCCGAGTTCACCGACCCCGAAATTCTGCGCACCAACCTCGCAGCCGTCATCCTACAGATGATCGCAATCGGCGTGGTTCGCGAACCCGGCGACATCTCCCGCTTCCCGTTCGTGCAGCCGCCCGCATCCCGCGCTATCAACGACGGCGTGAACCTGCTCCGCGAGCTCGGCGCGCTCACCGAACGCCCCCGCAGCCCCCGCAAGGGCCGCGGCAATAGCGCAACCCTCACCGCCATCGGCCGAGCCATGGCGGCATTCCCCGTGGACCCGCGCCTGGCCCGCATGATCATTGAAGGCGGCCGCCGCAACTGCGCCAAGGAAATGATGGTGCTCGCCGCCGCCCTGACCATCCAGGACCCGCGCGAGCGCCCCGCCGACGTGCGCGCAGAAGCCGACGCGATGCACGCCCGCTTCGTCGACGACACCTCCGACTTCTCCTCCTTCCTGCTGCTCTGGGACTACATCAACGAGCAGCAGGCGGCGCTGTCCTCCTCGCAGCTACGCAAAATGTGCCACCGCGAATACATCAACTACCTGCGCATCCGCGAATGGCAGGACCTCTTCGCCCAGCTGCGTGAAATGGGACGCACCGCCAACATTCACGCCAGCGGCGGCAGGGACATCAACGCCTCCGCCCACGAAATCGACATCCACAAGAGCCTGCTATCCGGCCTGCTCTCGCACGTGGGCGCCAAGGAAGAACGCGAAAAGGACTCCAAGGGACGCAACCGTGGCCCCCGCGAATACCTCGGCGCACGCGGCACCAAGTTCGCGATCTTCCCCGGCTCCGGCCTGTTCAAAAAGAGCCCCGACTGGGTGCTCTCCGCCGAACTCGTCGAAACCTCCCGCCTGTGGGCGCGCACCAACGCCTCCATCGACCCGCAGTGGATCGAAGAAATCGGCAAGCACCTCATCAGCGTGCAATACTCCGAACCGCACTGGTCCCTCAGCTCCGGCGCGGCAGTCGCCTACGCCAAGGGCACCCTCTTCGGTCTGACCATCTACGCCGACCGCCCCGTACAGTACGCCCGCGTAGACGCCGCCGCAGCCCGCGAACTGTTCATCCAGTCCGCCCTCGTCGAAGGCCAATGGCACACCCAGCACAAGTTCTACCTGCGCAACCAGCGCGCCCTCGCCGAAGTCGAAGAACTCGAAGCACGCCTGCGCCGCCGCGACCTGCGCGTAGACGACTCCGTACTCTTCGCCTTCTACGACGCACGCATCCCCGCCCACGTCACCGACGTGCGCGCCTTCGACAAGTGGTGGAAGCAGGCACGTCTCGAAGACGACAACTACCTGGACTTCAACCCCGAGAAGCTCATCAACGAGGAAGCCGCCGACTACGACGACTCCCAGTTCCCCCGCCAGTGGGTGCAGCGCACCGACAGCGGCGAACTGACCCTCGACCTGCGCTACGAATACGCCCCCACCGCCGGCATCGGAGGCGCACGCACCGACGCCGCCAAGCGCGACGGCGTAGCAGTCCAGGTACCCATCCTGTTCCTCAACCAGCTGAACCCCGAACCGTTCCGCTGGCAGATCCCCGGCCTGCGCCACGAACTCGTCACCGCGCTCATCAAATCGCTCCCCAAGGCGATTCGACGCAACTTCGTACCTGCACCCGACGTAGCACGCGCCGCCTGCGCCGCACTGGAGGAGGACTACTCCCCCGCCACCGACGAGCTCATCCCCTCCCTTGCACTCGTATTACGCCGCCTGCGCGGCGTCGTTGTCGAGCCCGAAGCCTTTAACTGGGACGCCGTGCCCGAACACCTGAAAATGGGATTCCAGGTGCGCAACGCACGCAACAAAATCCTGGGCGAAGGCAAGGACCTGCGCGCCCTGCAGCAGCAGCTCCACAAGGAGATTCGCGGCGCCCTCGCCGACTCCCTCGGCGCATCCGACGACACCATGGCAAAAATGGTGGCGCTCGCGCAGGGTAGCTCGGATGGCTCGGGTAACTCGGGCAGCTCCGCGGCTTCTGCCAAGAAGGGCGCGAAGAACGCTCAGGGCGGCACCGCTCAGGTAGCCGATGCGCACGGTTCGCAGGTACGCGAAATCAGCGGCCTCACCGAATTCCCCGCCGATCTCTTCCCCAACGGAGAAATCCCCCGCAAGGTACAGCGTATCATCGCCACCCAGGCAGTCAACGGCTACCCAGCCCTCGTCGACGAAGAAACCAGCGTAGGCCTGCGAATCTTCCCCACCGAAGCCGAACAGCTCCACGCCCAGCGCCGCGGCATCATCCGCCTGCTCCAACTGCAGGTGCCCTCGCCCGTACGCTACGTGAGCGAACACCTCTCCCACAAGGAGAAAATCGTCTTCACGCAGAACCCGCACGGCTCCATCGACGAACTCATCCGCGACTGCACCGTCGCGGCACTCGACCACCTCGTGCCGCACACCCCCATCTTCACTCACACCGAATACAGCGAACTCTACGAGCACGTGCGTGCCGAACTCATCGAGACGGTCTTCGACGTCACCAAGCTCGTCGCCGAAATCCTCTCCGAAGCCACCGCGCTGAAGAAGGCAATCAAGAAGGCAACCTCGCTGACGACCATGCACGCCGTCTCCGACGTGAAGGCACAGATGGAGAACCTCGTCTACCCCGGATTCGTGGCGAAAACCGGCTACGACCAGCTGGTTCACATCCCGCGCTACCTCAAGGCCGCCCAGGTGCGTCTGACGAAGCTCGGACCGAACCTGCACCGCGACAACCAGCTCATGCTTACCGTGCAGGATCTGGAAGACTCCTACGATAACGCGGTCAAGTCGCTACCGGCAGGCACCATCGTGCCGGATGCGCTCCGCCGCGTGAACTGGATGATTGAGGAGCTGCGCGTCAGCTTCTTCGCCCAGGAGCTTGGTACCGCATACACGGTGTCTGAGAAGCGCATTGCGAAGGCTCAGCGTGAGGCGCTGGACGCTATCAAGCGCTAAGTAGTACAAAGAGTCCCCCGCACGATTACCTCGTGTGGGGGATTCTTCTATCTCTATGGTTTTCTTCACCCGGTGGGTCGGCAAGCCATGCACTTCCTCCGCTCCTGCAGGGGAACCCGCCGCACCCGGACGCTCCGCTCTTCCTTGCTTCGCTGCGGAGAGCGCCCGGGGCGGCACCCTGATGTCGCTTCCGGAAGGCATAGCCGCCTCCACCCGCGAATTGGCAAGAGCGTGCCGAGGGGCCGGTGTCCTCCGTAGTGACATCAGGGTGCCCGAAGCGAAGCGAGGGCGGGTTCCCTGTAGGAACGAGGAGGAACACCGCCCCTCAAGCATTCCAAGCCGCTTGAGGAAATACGCGGCGTAGCGCCCTCAAGTGCCTCAGCGGGAGAAGCGTTTAGGCAGCCGCCTCGCAGAAGGTCACCGTCACCGAACCGTTACCGCGCTCGCGCATCCACTGCGGCGCGTTCTCAGCCGAAACAATCGCACCCTCGCTCACGGACGGTGCAATGTACGAGCCGCCCGCGCCACCGGCGCCGCCCTGCATCGTGTAGCCGATGCCTTGACGCACGCTGGTCGGGCTGTTCAGCCACTTCTGGGTCAGCACAATCGAGGAGACAGACTGTGCCGCACCGGAACCGCCGCCTCCGTAGCCTGCGCCGCCACCGCCGGACACCACGGACTGGTAGCCGTTGAAGTTCTGCGCGTACGCACCCTCATCGTTGTAGACGTCCAGGTCCCAGCTGCGGTCCTCGTAGGTGCCCTTCTCGTGCACGCTGGCGGGGTTCTCATCCAGCTGGTAGGAGTATGCGCCCGCGCCGTCGCCGCCGTTGCCCGCGAAGCCGCTCGTGCCCGCGTTACCGGCAACAAACTGGCTGAATAGCACCTGGTTGTTGGTGGTTTCAAAGCCGATGATGGGGCCGCTTGCCGGCAGGGTGCCCGCCGCACCACCGGCACCGCCTACGCCCGCTGCGCCGCCGGAACCGGAGTTGTAGATCAGCACCTTGGAGCGTTCAGCGTTGTAGACTTCGTAGCCGGGGGTGCCGTTGGAGCCTGCCGCCGCGGAGGCGCTACCCGCCGCGTCGAACTGCGGGGATGCGTCCGAACCGAGGGGTGCCACACCGGCATCGATCTGGCCGTTGAAGTTGGAGTACCAGGGGTCTGCGTAGGACACGCCGGAGGTGGTCATACCCGCGCCGCCACCGCCGCCTGCTACAGCTACAACGACGCCGTCGATGAGCAGCGCGGAGGAGCCGCCGCCGGATGCTGCGTACGCCTGGGTCTTGGAGTTTGCCGGGTCCGCGTACTTGGCGTCGACCTGCGCGGTGATGGTGGCGGGGATGGTGTAGGCGGGTACGGAGCCGCCGTTGCCGTAGCCTTCACCGCCTGCGGTGGGGGTGAGGGAGCCGTCACCGATACCGCCTGCCGCGGCGATAATCTGCACGGTGGAACCGGGGGTGACGGGGATGATGCCGGTGACCTTCGCGCCGGATCCGGCGGGGGTCATGCGGTTGTTGGTGCCGCCCGCGCCGCCGACCAGTTCAAAGCGGAGCTTGTGGACGTTGTTGGGCACGGCGAAGCTCTGCACGGTCTTGGTGCCTTCCTCGGTGCCGGAGATGTTGTACGCCGGGTGTGCGGCGAGCGTGCAGTCTGCGGAGACGGACGCTGCGTAGGAGGGGATGGTTGCGGAGGCTGCGACGACGGGTGCCGCCCAGGCTGCACCAGCAACGAGCTTGCGGCGGGTCAGGGAAGTAGACATGGTATGCCCTTTATTCAGGTGGGGTGATGTGTTTGCGGTGCGGAAGCGGGAGCCTGAAAGTCTGTGCCTCTGCGCCGAGGAAAAGCATACCTTGAACCTCAGCTTTAACATAAATCCCTAGCTCGAGCACGGTATGGGAGCTCTTGGGCATCTCGCGCCGCTCCCTTCCTTCGCTCCTGCAGGGGAACCCACCGCACCCGGACGCTCCGCTTCTCCTTGCTTCGCTGCGGAGAGCGCCCGGTCGGGCACCTTGATGTCGTTTTCGGAAGGTGCGGCTTTATGCGAGCCGCAGGTTCCGTCCGCGCACGCAACGCCAGCAGAGGGTCTGCAGGTTCTCCGGTTCGTTATTGCCGCCTTCGGATAGCGGGACCTTGTGGACAACCTCTAGGATGAGGATTCGTTCACGCATGATGGAGTTGCCGCATCCGGGGTTTTGGCAGGTGTAGTTGTCGCGTTCTTTGATGCGTTGGCGTAGCTGGGCGGTCATGAGGGTGCGTTCGCCGCCTTCGGGCCATGCCCAGCGGATTTTGCGCTCGAGGGTTTCGGAGAGCGCGTCGAGGGTTGGGGTGTCGAGGGTGACGGTGACGGCGCGGTTTTCTTTGCCGCCGGGTGAGGTGTATTCGAAGCGGTAGATGGGGTACGGCACGGTCAGCCCCACGTGGCAGACGTTGAGTTTGTTCCAGAACTCGTCGGCGTAGATCTTGGTGATGAACTGGGGCGGGTTGATGTGTGCGATCATGTCGTCTTCGCGGCGTCGCACGTTGTCGACGGCGGTTTCGAGGCGCGCGATATCGTCGGAGAGGCGCTGCACGTCTTTGAGGGTTTGCAGGTCGGCTTCGATGTGGAAGTATTTGGTGAGGCTGCCGATGGGGTCCCGCTCGGCTTCGAGAACGACCTGTTCGGATGCCTTGTAGACGTGAGGGTGGCGTTCTTCGGGTTTCTTCTGCAGCAGCGTCTTCCAGGTTTTGGGCTGCTGAACCTCGACGGTGGCGAGGTGGCTGTACATGCCGTTGGTGGAGGTGCCGAGTTCGTAGATTCCGCGGGCGTGGATGTCGTGTACGTAGCTGGCGATTTCGTTGTATTCGCTGGCGAGTGTGGCGGTGCGTTGGCGGTGCGTCTGGAATTCGGGGGATGCGAAGTACCGGTTTTTGCGGATGGTCAGGACAATGCCCACGATGACTACGATGATGACGACGCCGAGGATGACGTACCAGAGGGAGAAGGCGAGGCATACGGCGAAGAAGATGCCGAACCCTTTGAGGGAGGATTTCACGGGTGTTCCTTTGCGATACGGCGGTGTATCTGTGAGTGTAGATTTCCTCCATTAGGGTATCGGAGGTGGGTTCGGCTGACAAAGCCGACTCGGCGGAGCCAGCAAAGTTTGAGAAGGCGACAGCCCCTCCCCCTTAAGTTCGTTATGCCGGTATCGCGCACACAAGCCCTGCCCTTACTGAACCGGGCTCGAGTGTTTTACCTACGGGGCGGAGGGATGGTGTCCTCCGTCGTGACATCAGGGTGCCCGAAGCGAAGCGAGGGCGGGTCCCCTGTAGGAACAAGGAGGAACACCATCCCTC
>ERZ1674249.129-NODE-131-length-10793-cov-7.725740_pt1 | contig 10793 bp, 10 predicted proteins | sample MGYA00581198_ERZ1674249 | MGnify/ENA primary metagenome ERZ1674249 (study PRJEB41354, sample SAMEA4873349) | human saliva metagenome | biome: human-associated habitat [ENVO:00009003]; feature: mouth environment [ENVO:08000002]; material: saliva material...
GCGCACCAGCTCGGTGAGCCCGTCTCGACGGTCCGCTACTGGGAGAGTGTCTTCCCACAGGTATCGCCTCACATCTCGCCTAAGGGCGTGCGGCAGTACACCGAGCGGGATATCGAGACGCTACGCACCATACAGCTCCTCCTGCGAGAGAAGGGGATGACGATCGAGGGGGCGAATGCCCAGCTTCGCGTCCGTCAGTCCTCCCTCGAGTCGCGCGCCGACACGCTGCTCCGCCTACGGCAGATCCGTCAGCAGCTCGATGAGCTGCGCAAGGCACTCGGCTAATCACCCCTCGCCGTAGCCCGCTGAATAGCTAATAAAAGCATAAGCCCGTGCTCCCATATCTGGGGGCACGGGCTTATGCTTTTGTGGCGCTTAGTGGAGGCTATGCCTTAGCGAAGAGACGTAGGCTGTGCACCTTGTGTCGGATGGATAGCGTATTGATGAGCGCTGTGATGAGGAAGATGCCGACACCGATGAGGGCGGTCGTACCAAGCCCTCCGCTCACTTCGTCAGAGAGTAGGCGCTGAGCAGCCTCGATATAGTAGCCACGGGCATAGGCCACAGCGACGAGGCTAAGGCCGAGGACAGCACACTGTACGAGGATCGTCAGCGCGATGTAGGGGCGGATGACGGCACTACGCGTGTAGCCGAGCAGTAGGAGATCCTCGATCTGTCGCGTATTCTTCTGCAGGAGCAGGTATATCGAGAGGAGAAGCAGATAGACCGAGAGGGCGGAGATGAGTACCCCGATAGCTAAGACAAGCCCCGCGAGGAGTCGCAGGAGGTACATCGATTCGCCCGATGCGAGGCGCTCGCCTTCGCTCTCATAGTGGTGGTCACGCAGGTAGAGCGTGATGGCTGGATCGGAAGGACTCTTGACCTCGACGATGAGGCGTGTCGAAGGGGCTTCGGCACCTGGTGCCAAGCGTTCGTTCATCGCCTCGAGGAAGGGTAGGGGGACGAGTAGCGTATTGAGGCGGTTGGAGAAGCCGACGATACGGCCACGTAGCTGGACTTCTTCGCCGGCGCCCGAGAGGTCGAGCTGGAGGGGAAGGCTACTCATCGTCGCCTCGGAGAGAAGCGGAAGGCCCTGGCTCTGCGCGAAGGCAGAGTTGTACAGCCCGAGGTAGTTGCGTGGGATGATGATAGGTACCTCATCGCTATTCGGATCGTACTTCCAGTCCTCGGCCTTCACGTCGAGGAACTCTTCGGGTACGGCTTCGAAGAACATATACGTCGACATCCCGATGCCGAGCGTCAGGCCCGCCGACACGCGGAACTTCGAGGGGAGGAAGCGCCCGACACGCAGGGCAAAGTCTTGCTTCGATAGCTCTTCGATTTCGCTGGCGGAGAAGCTGTTGCTCTTCTTCCCGCCGAAGAGCCCGCCGCGTACCTGCTTGCTGATGATAATGTAGTCGCCCTTCATGAAGCGGTCCTTCGCACCGAGGACGCTCGTCGCGTCTTGGTAGAACTGGCACCCGAGTAGGATGATCGCCATGCCGATGAGGTTGGCGACGAAGAAGCCGAAGAGCTGCAGTGGGCTGATATGACGGCTCAGTAGGCGTATGACAAGTCTATTCATGGGGCTATAGCTGGTAGGTGTGGTGATACTCCAGCGGTAGGTGCTTGCCTACGGAGGTGACGATGACGGAGGCGCCTTGGGCGGTGGCTTCGGTGGTGATGAGCCCCGCGAGCGTACGGCCGTTCGCCTCATCGAGGTGGCTGATGGGCTCGTCGAGGAGGAGGAAGTCAAAGGGCTGACAGAGCGAGCGGATAGCGGCAAGGCGCTGCTGCTGCCCGAGGGACAGCAGGCGTGCGGGGCTCTTGAGCTTGTCGGCAATACCGAGTGCCTCGAAGTAGCCCTCGATAGTCTGGCGGTCCTTATGCCCTGTGAGTTGGTTCTTGATCCACACGTTGTCCCAAGCCGTTAGCTCGCCGAAGAGGCGCATATCCTGAAAGAGGAAGCTCAGGGATTCTCGTCGGATGCGCCCCCAGGCCGAGGCGGAGAGTGCGCGGATATCTTGTCCGTCGAAGGCGATGCGCCCCGAGTAGTCGCCACGCCAGCCGTAGACGAAGCTACAGAAAGACGACTTACCAGCGCCGGAAGAGGCTTCTATGAGATAGTGCTTGCCCCGCTCGAGGCTGAGCTCCTGTCGCCAGACCTCGGAGACGAGATCGGTACGCTCACGGAAGACCTCGGGTAGGACTTGGGAGAGGGTGATTTGCTGCATGGAGAGATGGACTATACTTAGTCGCTTGTATTCTTGGGGGAGGGAAAATGCGAGTCTGTGCGACTGCACCCCCGTGATTATCAACGTGCAAGATATGGATTATCGGCTTATGATGCAAGAATAATGCCCTGGGGAGGGTGGTGAGAACCCTATCACGGGGATTTTTCTTGCCCAGCGGAGCAAAATCTACATTCCCGTGAGGGAAAAGGGAGCTTCCCATAGTGCTTTTCCTCTGTCTATGCACGTAGTCTTAAAGACTATGTACGTAAATCCCAAAGACTACGCACGTAGATTTTAGAGCCACGCACGTAGATCAAACTCATCAGCTATTCGTCAGCAACTTTTATTCGTACTCAGAGGAAATTATCCTACTACAGCTTCCTGCTTTTCTCTCCGAAGGGACGGACTCCGAAGTTGCGCTACCGTATGAAGCTTGAGCGCAAATAGTCTTATCTTGGTGGTGCAAAACGTACGAGGCCCGAAGCAGAGATGCTTCGGGCCTCGCATATTTGATACAGCTGAGCTGTGAGCTACGAGCGGCGCAGCACGCGAGCGTAGGCGAAGGACGTGATCAGGAAGTAGACCAGAGCCTGTACCCACAGCGTGATGTACTGCGGTAGGATGTCGGAGAGCTGCGCGCCCATACTGCTCACGGCGACGAAGGCTTGGACGCCTGGCGTCGAGGGGATGAGATAGCCCAGCGCACGCAGTGGCCCAGGGATAGCCGACAGAGGCCACGACAGCCCCGTGAGGAAGAGGAAGGGCACCGAGGTGAATACCCAGAGGATCATCGCCTTCTCACGGTGGCGCGTCAGGAGACTACAGCCGAGAGAGAAGAAGATCATCGCCAGAATCATCGGCAGGAAGAGCAGCACGTAGGTCGTGAAGTCCGTCAGCTGTGGCAGGCCGAAGAGCCAGGGTGCGACGACCAGCGTGAAGAGCGACGTCACCGAGTAGAGGGTGAAGTAGCAGATCGCACGACCTACGAGGAGGCGCATCACGCTGACATAGTGCCCACCGACGTACTGCACAGGTGTACTCAGCCCGCCGCGCTCACGCTGCGTACCTGACATCATCGCGATGCCGATGAGGAGCGTCTGCTGGATGATGAGCACCAGCACCCCAGGCAGGAGGAAGCCTTGGAAGCCCCCTTGCGGGTTGTAGGGTACGACCCATTCGCTCTCGATAGGGCGGATGGAGATGCGTGTGGCTTCGCTGGAGGGGCCGTGGTGGCGCTCCGCTTCGATTTCGCGCCCCATCGTCAGCGCTACCTCGGTCGTCGCCAGAGAGAAGGCCTTATAGTAGAGTGCGGAGACGAAGGTCGTATGCAGATCAACGTGCGCTTGGCGCCCGCTCATCAGCATTCGGTCGAAGTCCTCGGGGATAATCAAGATGCCGTAGGCACGCTCCTCCCCGATGAGGCGGTAGGCCTCTGACTCCCCTGCGACATGAGCCACCACACGTACATCGGGCGAAGCATCGACACGACGAATGAATTCGCGCGAGTGTGCCGTATGGCTCTTGTCGATGACGACCAGTGGCGCCTCTCGCACGACTTCGCTCCCATAGAGGGCGGAGTAGAGGAAGGGATAGGCGAAGGGGACGACGAGGAAGAAGAGGATAGCCCCGCTGTCTGCGAAGATATGACGGAACTCCCTGAGGCAGACCTGCCAGAGGTCACTCATGCGGAGTCTGATAGATCGGATGATATTCATAGAAGCATCAAGCGATATAGCCGACATTCAGGAGGTACTTCCTCAGACGAGGTAGCATGATGAGCGGCAGGAATATGAAGGCGAGTAGCCCGATATATTGGGGGAGCGAGTCGGCGAAGGGTGCCCCGATGAGCGCCTGATTGATCCCTATGCGGAAGTAGTAGCGCAGGGGGAAGATATAGGCCAGCGCCTGCATCGGTGCGATCATTGAGCTCACGGGGATACTCATCCCTGAGATCGAGAAGGACAGCATCCCGAGGAGGCTACCGAGGCTCATCCCCATGCGGAGCACGGGGATCAGCGAGATGAAGAAGATACCGAGAGCCTGAGCTGCCAGCACGAGGAAGACTATGGCAAGCGCCATCGGTGCCCAGCCCGACTGCAGGGGATAGCCCATCCAGCCGTAGAGGATGCCCTGGATGATCCAGCCCGAGAGGACGAAGAGGATGGTCTGCGGAAGAAGCTTGCCGATGAGCGCACGGCTCATCGAGCCCTTAGCCAGACGAAGCCATTCGCTCGCCGTACCGCGCTTGATCTCGAGACCAATGCTGTACGAGGTGAGGAGTAGGATCATCAGCTGCAGGATACCAGGGAGGATCGTCGTGGTGAGGTAGGCCGAATAGTTCAGCCAAGGATTACTCATCACCTCATTGCGCACGACGATGGGCTGCACGGTAGCCATGATCTCCTCCATCGTCTTACCCTTGGCTTGGCCGGTCTGAAGGCCGACCTTGGCCGAAGCAAGCTCGGAGAGCATCTTCATATCTCGGAAGGTGAAGCTCCCTGCCATCAGGTAGGCGCTATTGGTATAATAGTGGAGCTTGGGCTGACGTGCCGATCCCGCACCCGCCTGCAGGCCGGAGGGAATGTGGAAGATCGCATAGACCTCCCCACGGCGCATCGCTTCGAGTGCCTCGGGCATCGAGGCTGCCTCGAGGACTACCTCAGAGCTCTGGAAGGCGTCGAGGCTACGTGTGAGGGCACGCGAGGTAGCGGTGTGGTCTTCGTCCACGACCGCTACGGGCATATTGGTCGGGAGTCCTCCGCCCATCATGTAGAGGAGCATGAGGGTGACCAAGAGCGGTGCTCCGAAGATGGCGAAGAGGTATATAGGGCGCGTCGTGAGGTAGCGGAGTTCGCGCCTCAGTACGGCACCCAGACCTGTCTTGGGGGTTGACATCTTAGAGCTGACCCTTGTCCAGTACGATCGTCATACCCGCCAGCAGACCTTCGACAGGCTGGGTGGGCTGAGCAGTTACTTCGAAGGTGCGCAGGTCGTGCTGGTCGCGGGGCTTCGTAGCCTTCCACGTAGCGTAGCTCCCCATGTCCTTCATCTTCGAGACAGTTAGCTCGACCTTCTTACCGCCGAGGGCTGGGATGGTGCCGTGGAGCTTACTGCCCTGACGCAGGCCGGCGAGCTTGTCTTCGCGCACAGCGAAGAGGACACGCACGGCGCGGTAGTCGGAGATGCTCATGATAGGAGCGCCCGTACCGACGAGCTCGCCCTGATGAGGGTAGATCTCGGAGATGATGCCGTCGACGGGAGCGATGAGCGCACCCTCCTTGAGGTAAGCGTCGACCTCGGTGATAGCACCTGCAGCGCGCTCAACGAGGGCCTGTGCAGCCCACTTGTCCTCACGCTGAGCACCGTTCATCGCCATATCGTATTGGCTGCGAGCAGCACGCTCGGTAGCGCGCATGGCGTTGAGCTGAGCGGTGGCTTCGTCGTACTTCTGTGCGGGGAGGACGCCTTCCTTGTAGAGGCGCTCGACGCGCTCGAAGCTCTTCTCTGCGACCTCGAGGCCAGCCTTAGCCTTCTGCCACATCTCGTAGGCACCTTCCTTCTGCTCCTTACGAGCACCAGCCTGTGCCTTCTGGCTCTGGGCTTCGGCAGCGGACTTAGCAGCCTGAGCTTGCTCGAGCTTAGCGAGGACTTCGGGCGAATAGATGCGTACAAGGGTGTCGCCACGATGTACGCTCTGGCCTTCGCTGACGAGGAACTCAGTGATACGACCTGGGACCTTGCCCGCGATGCGTACTTCATCGACCTCTACTTGGCCGGTGATGATATCCTCCTTCTCACCGAAGAAGATGAAGCCAGAGAGGGCTAAGAGGACCATAGCTACGACGACGATACCGACGCCGAAGATGATACTTTTCTTGGACGATGCATTGGCAGCCTCGTTCTGCGTGGGCTGCTGGGTGGGTTGAGTACTCATTGTTTTATAGGGCAAGGATATTCTTCAGTTTGCTTTCGGAGAGGAGGACGCGGATCTGCGCGTCGATGAGGCTGTCTTGTGCGCTCATCCAGGCTGTCTGCGCCATAGTATAGTTGAGCAGGGGGATGACGCCTTCCTTGTAGCCGACTTCGGCGTAGCGCATGTTCTCACGCGCCATCTCGACGGCCTTGAGAGCCGTCTGGTAGGCACGGCGAGCATCGTCAGCTGTGCGGAGTGCCTGCTTCATCTGCAGGGTGATCTTACTGCGGGCTTCGGCGAGCTCGAGCTGCTTGACACGGTGCTCGGCCTTAGCCTGACGACGGCGGAAGGAGCCTGAGAAGAGGTCAGAGATGGGTACCTGCAGCATGGCGCCGAGGTAATACTGTCCGCCAAATTCCTTCTTCGGACCATTAAAACTATTGGGATTCGTGGCCGAGTAGCTGGCGAAGCCGTAGACCTTAGGTAGGAGCTCTGCCGTCTCCATACGCACGCGCTTGCTATAGATGGTGTCGACCATACGCAGGGAGCGTACTTCGCTGCGGCGCTCGACGGCGGCGGGAAGGTCCTCTGCCTGCAGGCGCTCAGTAGGAGCGGGGAGGGCAAGCTCGATCTGTCCTTCGTCTGCCAGATGGATGTCGGCAGAAGACTCCAGCCCGCAGAGGTCAGCTAGGAGCATCTTCGAGAGCTCGAGGCCATTCTGTACCTGGCTGCGCTTGACCTCGGCTTCGCTGAGCTTGGTGCGGACGGAGAGGCCGTCGGCCTTCGTCGCTACACCCGCTGCGATGGAGGCATCTACGTCATGCACAGTCCGCGTCAGTAGGGTCACGAGCTGGTCGAGTAGGCGCGACTTGCTGTCGAGGGAGATGATCTGCCAATAGGTCTCATCGACCTTCGTCTCGATCTCCGTCGCAGCTGTCTCACGGAGGTTATCCTGCAGCTGCTCGGCGAGCGAGGCCATCTGATAGCCCGTGGTGATCTTACCACCGAGGTAGATGGGCTGGATAGCGGTGACGTTGGCTACCCATACGTTGCGCAGGTCGACGGTGCCGAGGTGACGCAGACGATCGGGGATGAGGAAGTTGAAGGAGCCCAGAGGCTTGTCCCAGTCGATGAGGTGGAATTCCTTCTGCATGTGCAGATAGGCTCCGCGAGCCGTCACCTGGGGGAAGAACTTCGTGAAGACCTCTTGCTTGCGGGCGTGGGCAGCTTCGCGCTCGGCGTCCTTCTGCTGGAGCACCCGGCTGTGGGTCTTGGCCATTTCGCGGCACTCGTCGAGGGTGAGCTTCTCTTGGGCAGAGAGCAGCGACGTGCTGGCCACGAGCCCTGTGAGAAGGAGGGCTATACGCTTGGTGCGTACTGATAAACGTAGATCCATTATAGCTATTTCTTATTCTTACTTAGTCTTGGGAGGGCTCGCGCTTGATCTGGCAGGTGATGCGGCCGAGCGCTTGGCGGATATTCTTCTTCGGGTGCATGATGATCTTCGCAGGCTGGAGGGTCGCTTCGGTGACCTCCTCGGGGGTGTTCATCAGCTTGCCTTGGACGAAGGGCATCAGTGTACCCATCTCTCCGAGGTCGACGCCGACGCCTTGCTCGAAGCTCGTACATACGACCTCGGCGAAGGCACGCAGAGCGGACTCCACATCGATGCGGGAGAGCGAGCAAATACTGCTGATCTGCTCCATCACTTGGTCGATGCTTAGCTTCTCACGCTTCGTGGGGTAGGCGTAGTAAAGCGTCTTGCCGGCGCGAAGGCCCTGCTTAGATACCTTACTCTTTATCTCAAGAGTCATCATATTTCTTATCGTTTTTAGGAGTGACCTATGTGTGGTAAATGGAATTACCTTACATAGGTGATTTGCGATGCAAAGGTAGGTAACAAAATGTTATCAACCAAATATTCATTGCTTTTCCCCGCTTTTCTCTCGTCTTTTCCCTTGCCTACCAGCTCCTCCCTCCGAGGATGGGCGATGCTCAGCTCTTATAAATGAGCCTTCCACCCCTTGATGAAGCGTGGAAGATTTGCCGTGACTACTACTCAGGATTTTCCTTTTTGATGCTTAATGTGCTGTGTGATAGTGTAGATTGAAAATCCAAGATTTGCCAAACGACTCGCTGAAGAATTGCCGGAATTGTGCTGTATCTCCTCTTGGAGCTTCGGAGCCACACTTCCGAGAAGAGGGTATGGAGTGCCTTCGCCTGTGCCGTCGTCGGAGTCTCATTAGCTGGGGAGAGCTACCGTCATTGGGGTGGGAGTCTCTTATGTCTTCATTGACTTGCGAGGGCATTCCTATACAGGGGAAGTTCCATGCTACCGAAGGAAAAGCTTCCACGGCGTAGTGGTAGAGCCACGAACGAGTATAGCATTACTTCTGTCTACGTGCCTGGATCTAAAATCTACGCACGTGGATCTTAGAGTTTGCGTGCGTGGATGATAAATCTACCTACGTAGATAAGCGAAATGCACTATACGAAGTCTATTATTTGACTATTGCGATGGCACTTTTTCTCAGCGTGTGTGAGGGGGAAGCTGTATAGGAAGGGACTTCGCGACTTAGGTAGAAGAGACTCGGTTGGGTGGGTGATAAGGCTCTGAATAGGGCTGTTGGGTGGCTTGAAAGTGGGGGATCAGTGGTGAGACGAAGGTATGTAGGGTAGGCTATTCTAGCAGGGTTTACCCTTCGAGTTACTTGTATCGTGTGCGATCTATATGGAATTTGTATTACCTTTGCAGTGGAAACAGATCATCAGCTACAAGAAAGGAATAGACTCTAATGAGCGGGGCGGTCTTATCAAGCTGCTCGATACCTCTTGCTTTCTCGCTAAGTAGCTCTAAGGAGCGCCCTGATGCTCTTACTCCCAGTAGCACTTTACATTAAATAGATTCAGCTATGTCAATCAAGGTTTTGTACACGACTTCGGCTCGTGTCGAAGGTGGCCGCCGCGAAGGCCACGCCGTAAGTAATGATGGTGTACTCGATGTACAGCTTCGCTCGCCCAAGGAACTCGGTGGTCAGGGCGGTGGTACCAACCCCGAGCAACTCTTTGCAGCTGGCTATGCCGCCTGCTTCGATAGCGCCCTTGGGCTCGTCCTGCGCCAGAGCAAGCTCCATGCGAAGACGGCCGTCACCGCAGAGGTCAGCCTCGGCGAGAATGGTGAAGGAGGCTTCGGCCTCGCTGTCAAGCTCCGTGTCGAGGTCGATGGTATCGATCGTGAGGCAGCACAGCAGGCTATGGAGCGTGCCCATCAGGTATGCCCCTACTCCAATGCGACGCGCGGTAACATCGACGTGACCCTCGAGCTCGTATGATGCCCGCTACGCTCCCGACGAGCAAGACGCAGCACGCCTTTCGTATCCTTCTCGGGCTCTTCCTCCTCTATGCGGGGATCAGCCACATGACCTTCCGCCGTGCGGACTTTGTGGCGCAGGTGCCCGACTGGCTCACGATGAGCAAGGACTTCGTCGTGCTGGCCTCGGGTGTCGTGGAGATGCTCTTAGGGCTCTCCCTCGTAGCTCTCTATCGTCAGCGCGTGTGGGTCGGGCTGGTCGTAGCGATCTTCTTTGTGGCGATCTTCCCTGGCAACATCCATCAGTACACGGAGGGGATCAGCGCCTTTGGGCTCGATACGGATGCGAAGCGCTTGGTGCGCCTCTTCTTCCAGCCACTGCTGGTCCTCTGGGCTCTGTGGTCCACTGGGGCGCTCAAGGCTCTATGCCAGCGCTCTAAGTGCTAAGCCCTATCTCTCAACTCTAATCTACGGCGCAGCCCATAGGTGCCGAAGGAGTAGCCTCCCTCGGTGCCTATGGGGTGCGCGTTCTTCGAAGATATATACATCGTATGTCCTCACCTTCACTCCTTCTGGAGGATCAGCTGTGCTTCCGCTTCTATACGGTCGTCCGGCTGATCACACGCCTCTACCAGCCTCATCTTGACCGTCTGGGGCTGACCTATCCGCAGTATCTGGTCTTGCTCGTCCTGTGGGAGCAGGACGGGGTGCCCCTCAGTCACATCGTAGATCGTCTGGGGCTGAATACGAATACGCTCACGCCTCTGCTGAAGCGCCTCGAGGCGGCGGGCTTCGTCACGCGTACGCGTGGTACGGTCGATAGTCGGCAGGTGATCCTCTGTCTTACCCCTCAGGCGAAGGCCTTGCGTGAGGAGGCAGAAGATATCCCCTCGCTCTTCTCCTGCAAGCTGCGAGATGCAGGCTGTGCCGAGGGCGAACTATCGGCACTCCGTGAGCAACTCGATCATCTGATCCCTCTCTTGGAGGCTGTCACTCAGTCGGCCGGAGTATAGCTCTCTTCTCAATAGGGATAAAGCACCCCGCCCCACACCACGAGCCATCAGGCTTACGGTGTGGGGCGGGGTGCTTTGTATGGATTATGGGGCGGATCGGGGGGCGCTTACTTGCGGTAGTCCTGCTCGATGTAGTCGATGAAGGCCTTGTTCACCAGGTGGGAGCCGCCAGCGGTGGGGTAGTTGCCGCTGAAGTACCAGTCACCAGGGTGCCCAGGGATCGCCGTGTGTAGACCCTCCATGCTCTGGAAGACCAGCTCGACCTCGGCCTTGGTGTCTATGGGACGAAGGAGCTCGACCATCTTGCGGGAGATCTCTTCGGG
>ERZ1674249.165-NODE-167-length-9138-cov-9.799075_pt1 | contig 9138 bp, 6 predicted proteins | sample MGYA00581198_ERZ1674249 | MGnify/ENA primary metagenome ERZ1674249 (study PRJEB41354, sample SAMEA4873349) | human saliva metagenome | biome: human-associated habitat [ENVO:00009003]; feature: mouth environment [ENVO:08000002]; material: saliva material...
GTATGAACCAATATTCGTCTGCGGACGAACCACTATTGGTCAGCAGGTGAAACCACTACTGGTCAGCGAGCAAACCAGTACTGGTCGGCGCGTGAACCAGTACTGGTCCGACTGCGAACCACTACTGGTCGTCACAGCGACCACTATAGGTTGCTTTTCCATCCTCTACAAGATGCTTCAGCATCCCTTACACCGACGCACTTCCTCCCCGCACATCTTAGGTGGATAATCCCCCTAAAGGTGTACGATCTCCACCACACGCAGCACCTTTCCCACAGCCTTATCCCCAGCGTTATCCCCGAGAGATACCCACGACACCGACCCGTAGGCATCGACCCATTCGCACCAAGAGCAGTGCAACCTCCTCCCCATCTACCGACTTATCCCCAGGCTTATCCCCGAGGAATGTGGACGAGGAAGAGGATAACGCCAGCGTGGAAGTGCGTCCTTTGTAGGGTGTGCACAGGGGAAAGAGGGGGAATAGTTGTACTTTTGTGTCAAGAAGTAAGCCACTTCAATTAACGTATCGTAAACAACTCCTATGAAGCCCCACGAGCACGAGCATGAGCACGGAGACGTGTGTGCTCACGAACATAATCACGACCACGACCACAGCACTCATGGTCACGACCACGGTCATTCCCATAGCCACGGACATAGTCACGGCCATGGGCATCACCATCATCACCACCACCATCATGCGGAGGGGAATATCCTCATTGCCTTCCTGCTGAATCTCTTTTTCTCCATCATCGAGCTCTTCGGGGGGCTCTACACGGGTAGTGTAGCGATCCTCTCCGACTCGCTCCACGACCTCGGGGACTCCTGCTCACTCGGTGTGGCATGGTACCTCGAGCGCCTCTCGAAGAAGGGCCGCGATAGCCACTTCAGCTACGGCTACAAGCGCTTCTCGCTCCTCGGCTCGCTCCTCATATCCACCATCCTCTTAGTGGGCTCGGTCTTCGTCATCAAGGAGTCCATCGAGCGCCTGATCACGCCGACCGATCCACCTCGTGCGGGGGCTATGCTCGTCCTCGCGGTCTTCGGTCTCCTGATCAATGGCTTCGCTGCCTGGAGAATGAGTGGCAGCACATCGCTCAACGAGCGCTCCATGCGCCTGCACCTGATGGAGGACGTCCTCGGATGGGTAGCGGTACTCGTGGTGAGTATCGTGATGTACTTCTTCCCCTCCTTCAAGATCCTCGACCCCCTGCTCTCCCTCGGCATCACCGCTTGGATCCTCTACAATGTCTACTTCGCCCTGCGCGACAACTTCCTCATCCTTCTACAGGGGGTGCCCGAAGGCGTAGACCAAGAGGCCTTCTCAGATGAAGTCCGTGCCCTACCTGGGGTGCTCGACCTGCACGACCTACATATCTGGACGCTCAATGGCGAGCAGCATATCGCCTCCCTGCACATCGTCTATGACTGTGCAGACGCCACGAGTCCAGAGGCTCTCGCTGCCCTCAAGGAGTCAGTGCGCCAGGTCGCTCGCCGCTATCAGCTCGATCATCTGACTATCGAGCTCGACCCTCGGGGATGCAGCTGCGGTATGGAGCAGTGCTAATCCCCCCTCATCGTCCGTATATTTCCCCAGCCTCATTCTACTTAATGAAGATAAGAAGCCTCCTGCTCCTTGGCCTCCTCGGCCTCAGCTCCGCCACGCTATTCGCCCAAGAGCCCGTGCGCCCCTACGACCCCTATCAGGTGCGTGAGGTCGTCGAGGTGCCCGACGAGATCAAGATGGTCCGTGGCGACAAGCTCAAGGCCTATAAGATCACACCCGATGTGGCACGTGCCGTACGCGTCGAGATGCCCGACACGCTGACGCACTACACCTTCGAGTACATCTCGCCGGAGTTTCGCTCCCTCGGGGTCTCCTATCTGGGGAATACGAATAGCCAGTGGCAGGCGAAGCTCTTCTTCGATCGCCCCCGCCGTGTCGGCGACTTCTTCTATACCGACGGCTACTACCGTATGCTCTACACGCCCGATGCGGTACGCTACTACGACACGAAGACGCCCTTCACCTACGTGCGCTATCACAAGAACTTCAAGAGCAACGAGAGTGAGGACATCATCACGGCTGACTTCGGGGCGAACCTCGGCAAAGAGCTGAATGTCGGAGCGAGCTTCGACTACACCTATGCCAGTGGCTTCTACACGCAGGGGCGTAGCAAGGATGCTCGCTACCGCGTCTTCACCTCCTATCGTGGCGACCGCTACGAGCTCTTCGGCTACATCGCCAACGACTACTACAAGCAGGAGGAGAATGGTGGGATCACCAACGCCGACTACATCTACAATCCCGAGCGCTACACGAATAGCCGTACCAAGATCAGTTCGCGCGACGTACCCGTACTCATCAGTACGGGTGCGCTGACGAACCGCATCCGCTCTGGTCACGCCTACCTCGCGCAGTCCTACCGCCTCGGCTCCTACCGTACCGTCAAGCGCAAGCAGCCCCTGCCCATAGAGGGGCAGGAGGGCTCCGAGGCTCTCCTCCAGAGCCTCGACTCCACATACTTCGTCCCCGTGGGCGGTATCTCGCTGACGACCTACTACAACAAGCAGCGCCGTCGCTTCTTCTCCCACACCGAGAGCGACCAGTGGGGCACGGTCTTCGGCACGCCTGCCGTGACCCATACCCGCACCAATGCCGACGGCACCACGACGACCTATACCCTCCCAAACGACACCGCACAGCTCGTCACCCTGCAGAATACCGTCGCCCTCTCGCTGATGGAGGGCTTCCGCCCCTGGGTGAAGTTCGGTCTCTCAGCCTACCTCCGTCAGGAGAACCGCTGGGCATCGCTCCCCGACCTCGCCACAGAGCGCTACACCCGCACGGCACTTAGCTCGACCTTCATCGGTGGGCTCATCGAGCGTCGCGAAGGCACAGGGCTAAACTTCTCCGCCCGTGGGGAGCTGGGTGTCCTCGGCTCGGACCTTGGCGCCTTCAAGCTCGAGGGGGATATCCGCACCGCCTTCAGCCTCTTCCAGAAGCGCTTTGCCCTCGAGGCCGACGCCTATGTCGACAATGCTCGCCCCTCTTACTTCGCTGCACATCACCACGGCACCTACGGCTGGTGGGACAAGTCGCTGAGCTTCACCCGCCGTGCTGAGCTCGGTGGTCGCGTGCACCTCTCCTCCTGGGGGACGAGCTTCGAGGCACGTACGGCAAGCCTGCAGAACTACATCTACTTCGACAGCAAGGGCGAGACACAGCAGCACTCCGACCTCATCCAGGTCCTGGCTCTGCGTGCTCGACAGGCAGGCTCCTTCGGCCCTATCAACTGGGATCTTGAGGCCGCCTACCAGCAGACCTCTGCCCCCTCCGTGCTACCTCTACCTTCGCTCACGGCAGCAGCTGACGTGTATCTGCGCTTCCTCTTGGCGAAGGTCCTACGTGTCGACCTCGGCGTCAAGGGCTATTGGCACTCCGCCTATCACGCGCCCTACTATATGCCCACCGACCAGCAGTTCGCCCTCCAGACGGAAGGCAATGTCGGCGGACAGGCTCCGCTGCTCATCGCCTATGCGAACTTCCGCCTGAAGCGCGCACGCTTCTTCCTCCAGATGTACAATGTGGGTGAGGCCTTCATGACCAACGAGCGCCTCTCGATGTACAAGTACCCCTACAACCCGATGCACCTCTCGGCAGGTGTCGTCGTCGACCTCAACAACTAACCCTCCCCTATGGCTAAGCTCCGCACGAACACCCGCCTCTGGGTATATGCCTTCCTGCTCCTCCTCGCCATCGCTATGCTCCTCTACCTGCGCCGTCAGGTCAAGACAAGCAAAGAGGCGGCCTCGCTCCCATTCATCGAGCGCGACTACCCCGAGATACGCAAGGAGGGCACACTTCGCCTCCTCGCAGGCTACGGCAGTGGTGGAGAAGTGCAGGGCGGACAGCTCTCGGGCGCTATCTACGAGCTCGCCAAGCAGCTGGAGAAGAAGAGCGGGCTACGTGTCGAGGTCGTGCTGGAGAACCGCTGGGACGAAGCCCTTCGCCACCTCAGCACCGGCACAGCAGACCTCGTTGCCCACCCCATCACGCATACCTCGGCTGTAGATACTACCCGCTATATGCTCTTCGCGGAGAAGACCTCTGGGCCTATCTACCTCGTGCAGCGCCGTGCAGACAGCGCGCATCACATCAGCCGTCAGGTAGAGCTCGCTGGGCACTCCATCACCCTGCCGAAGGCCTCCCCCCTCTCGCTCTTCATCGAGCATCTCGGCGAAGAGATCGGCGACAGCCTAAGCATCCAGGTCGACACACTCTACGCTGCCGAGCAGCTCGCCATGCAGGTCGCCTCGGGGAAGATCAACTATACCGCCTGCACCTCTGAGGAAGCCGAGCGCTTCGCACGCCTCTTCCCTACACTGGACTGCACTCTCCCGCTGAGCTACTCCGTACGCACAGCTTGGCTCATGCGCCGCAATTCGCCCGCACTTCGCGATAGCCTCATCGCTTGGGGTGTCGGACGATAGGTTTTATGCCAGCCGTCTACACGCCATAAGCATAGCGTCCACTGGGCATTATCCCCGATACGATGACGAAGCTCCGATATGAGCAAGAAGTTTTTTCCTAAGACCCTTTCCGATTGGCTCTTCCTGATCTTTGTCCTCGTCCTCGGCGCCGAGTGCCACTCCTACTCTCGCCATAGGCGGGCGGAGCGGCGCAGAGCAAGGGATATGAGAAGTGTCGAGCGTGACTACCCCGTGATACGCCAGGAGGGGACACTCCGCCTCATCGCTGGCAACGACTTTCTCAGTGATGATCAAAGCGAGATCTATGACGCTGCTATCCAAGAGCTCGCCAGAGATCTAAGGCAAAAGAGCGGGCTACGTGTCGAGATCGTCCCCCCAGATTCTATAGATTTGCAGTTCAAGCCACTCGGACAACTGTCGACTGGAAAGGTAGATCTCTTCGTCTACTCCAGCATCTACGATGCAGCGATAGATAACCGAGAGTACCGACACTTCGCCGAGAAGCGGGCAGCATCCCTCTACCTCGTCCAGCGCCATGCTGACAGCACACGCTACATCAGCCAGCTCTCTGCGCTCGCGGGCCACGCACTGACCCTACCCAAGGGCACTCCCACCACCTACATCCAGAAGTATTTCGTCAAGCAGACAGGCGACAGCCTCCGTATCCAGCTTGACACGCTTCACAGCGCCGAGGAGCTGGCGAAGTTGGTCGCCTCAGGGAAGATCCGCTATACCGTCTGCACCTCCCGTGAGGCGGAGCGCTTCACACGCCTCTACCCCGCACTCGACTGCAAGCTCCCGCTAACCGACTCTGTACGCACGCTCTGGGTCACACGTCGCAATGCCCCCGCCCTATGCGATAGCCTGAGAGCTTGGGGTGTCGGGCAGTAAACACCCCTTCCCCTTATACATAAATAGCGCAGGCCCCTCCGCCCATAGTGGCGGAGGAGCCTGCGCTATTTATTAGAGATGTGCGGGAGGAGCTTAGTCCAGATACAGCTCTTCGGGATAGCCGACAGCCTCAAGATAGAGGGCGTGTCCTGGGGCAGATGAACCAGCACGACCGCGATCCTTGGCTTCGACGACGGCAGCGAAGTCCTCGACAGACAGGCGTCCCTTACCGACTTGGAAGAGCGTCCCGACGACGGCACGCACCATATTGCGCAGGAAGCGGTCGGCCGTGATCGTGAAGATCCACTGACCAGGCTCCGCGCCTGGGCGCCAGTAAGCCTCGGTGACACGGCAGTTATTCGTCTTGACGTCGGTATGGAGCTTACTGAAGCTCGTGAAGTCCGTGAAGCGCAGGAGCTCGTCGGCAGCTACATTCATCCGCTCGAAGTCCAGCGGAAAGTGCAGGCGCAGCATGCGTGACTCCTGGAAGGGATCCTTACGCAGCGTCACATAGTAGCGGTACGTACGGGAGGTAGCACTGAAGCGTGCATGTGCCTCGTCCGTCACGGGGCGGATGCTATGCAGGGCTATGTCGTGGGGGAGGTAGCGGTCGGTGCGGAAGATCAGCTCACGTGCTGCCTCGAGGTCCATCGGCAGATCGACATGAGCGACCATACCACGGGCATGGACGCCAGCATCCGTGCGCCCAGCTCCGACGATAGCGATAGGCTCGGGAGAGCGCGAGACGAGTGTCAGCGCCTTCTCGATAGTCTCTTGGACGGTCGGAGCATCGGGCTGGGTCTGCCAGCCGCTGTAGTTCGTGCCGTCGTAGCTCAGAGAGATGAAGTAGCGCATCTACAGCTTAGCTCTTCGACTTCTTAGCACGGGGAGAGGACTTTCGAGCTGCACCCTTACGAGCCGTCTTCGCAGGCGTCTCAGCGATGAGCTTCATGCAGTCATCGTAGCTCATCGACGTGGGGTCGACATCCTTGGGGAGCTTGTAGTTGTCGGTCTTGTACTTGAGGTACGGACCGAAGCGACCGGTGCGGATCGAGAGATCGGCATCTTCGGCGAAGGACTTCAGGAGGCTCTTCTCCTCGCTCTCACGCTTCTCACGGATGATCTCGATAGCTTGCTCTGCGGTGCAGGAGAGGGGATCGGTGTCCTTAGGCAGGCTGTAGAACTTCCCTGCGTGGCGGACATAGGGGCCGAAGCGCCCCACTGCGACCGTCATCACCTCGCCCTCGTACTCACCGATATTCTTCGGCAGGTCAAAGAGCGAAAGAGCTTCTTCGAGGGTAATCGTCTCAAGCGACTGCCCCTTCTGCAGCGAAGCAAAGCGGGGCTTCTCGGCATCCTCTGCCGTACCCAGCTGTGCCATGGGGCCGTAGCGGCCAATGCTGACCGATACCTGCAGCCCCGTCGAGGGCTGTACACCGAGGATGCGCTGGCCGACACGCTGAGCAGGACGCTCATGCGTGGCACGCTCTACCTCGGGGTGGAAGCGCTGGTAGAAGTCACCTATCGCACCTGACCAAGCGGTCTTCCCTTCGGCGATCGTATCGAACTCTTCCTCGACACGCGCCGTGAAGTTGTAGTCTACGATATTGGGGAACTGATCGACAAGGAAGTCATTGACGACGATACCCACGTCGGTAGGCAGGAGCTTCCCCTTGTCGGCACCGTAGACTTCGCTCTTGACAGCACGCTTGACGGCGCCATCCTTGAGGGTCAGTACGGTATAGTTGCGGCGCTGGCCTTCGCGGTCAGCACGCTCTACATAGCCACGATTCTGGATCGTCTGGATCGTGGGAGCATAGGTCGAAGGGCGGCCGATGCCGAGCTCTTCCATCTTGCTCACCATCGAAGCCTCCGTGTAGCGGGCAGGGCGCTGTGTGAAGCGCTCTTCCCCCGTGAGGGCTTCGAGCGAAAGAGCTTCGCGCTCCTTGACTGCGGGGAGGAGCTTCGTCACCTCTGCATTGCCTTCCTCACCCGTCGACTCCATATAGACATCGAGGAAGCCTCGGAAGGTGATCACTTCCCCTTGTGCGGTGAAGGCATAGTCCGTACCAGCCACAGGGATCGATACGGTCGTGCGCTCGATCTCTGCGTCAGCCATCTGCGAGGCGAGGGTACGCTTGCGGATCAAGTCATAGAGACGCTGCTCCTGAGGCGTACCACCGACACGCTCGCGGTCGATATAGGTGGGGCGAATAGCTTCGTGAGCCTCCTGCGCACCCTTACTCTTGGTCTGGAAGCGGCGGGGCTGGTGGTATTCCTTCCCGGGATGCTTCTCGATCTGACGAGCGATAGCGCCGAGGGCTTGCGAAGAGAGGTTCACCGAGTCGGTACGCATATAGGTGATATGCCCCGATTCGTAGAGGGACTGCGCGAGGCGCATCGTCTGCGAGACGGAGTAGCCGAGCTTGTGTGCGGCCTCCTGCTGCAGCGTAGATGTGGTGAAGGGAGCGGCTGGCGAGCGGCGAGCAGCACGGCGCGTGATCGCACCGATAGAGAAGTCAGCCGTAGCACAGCGCCTCATAAGGGCCTCAGCCTCGGCTTCAGTAGCGAAGCGATGATTGAGCTCTGTCAAGAGACGCTCACCCGAGGGGAGGACGAAGGTCGCCTGTAGGCGGTAAGAAGATTGGGGTACGAAGGCTGTGATCTCGCGCTCACGGTCGACGATGAGTCTGACGGCGACGCTCTGCACACGCCCTGCCGAGAGCGAGGGACGGATGCGCTTCCACAGTACGGGAGAGAGCTCGAAGCCCACAATACGGTCGAGGACGCGGCGTGCCTGCTGCGCATCGACAAGATTCATGTTCACCTCACGTGGGTGCTCCAAGGCGTGGAGGAAGGCTTCGGCGGTGATCTCGTGGAAGACGATACGGCGGGTCTTCTCTGGCTTGAGCTCAAGGGCTTCGCTCAGGTGCCAAGCGATGGCTTCTCCTTCGCGGTCTTCATCGGAAGCGAGGTAGACGAGGTCGGCTTTCTTTGCTGCGGCTTTGAGTTCGCGCACCAGGCTCTTCTTGTCCTCGGTGATGACGTACTCGGGGCGGAAGTGATCCTCTACATTCACGCTGAAGGAATGCTGCTTGAGGTCACGCACATGGCCCGCACTGGCCATGACCTTATAGTCGTTCAGTTGATGTTTTTTGAGAAAACCAGAGATCAGCTCGGCCTTCTTCGGAGACTCTACTATAACTAAATTCATCTACGGATTACCCTATCTCTTCTATTATAATGGTTACGGGCAGGCACGCCCGGTGCAAAGGTAGCAAAAAGCCCCCACCCCTGCATACTCAGCGCACTCTAAAGAGCAGATATAGAGCACAAGAAGGGGCTAGATACAAAAAAGATCGGCTCACCTCGTATGAGGCAAGCCGATCGTCTTGAAAAAGTGGAGAATAACGGATTCGAACCGTTGACCCCCTGCGTGCAAGGCAGGTGCTCTAGCCAGCTGAGCTAATCCCCCAGGTAAGTCACTTAAAGTAGTCCCAGGCAGATTTGAACTGCCGACCTCTACATTATCAGTGTAGCGCTCTAACCAACTGAGCTATAGGACTGTCTTTAGGACTATAATAAGGTGAGAAGAAAAGATATCGACAGCAGAAGCGAGTACGCACATTCAGAAAAATCACCTAACTCATCTCTTACGTACATACTACACTAACTATACTAAAGCCCATTTTCAGAACTCCAGAAAGGAGGTGTTCCAGCCGCACCTTCCGGTACGGCTACCTTGTTACGACT
>ERZ1674249.195-NODE-197-length-8381-cov-3.499640_pt1 | contig 8381 bp, 15 predicted proteins | sample MGYA00581198_ERZ1674249 | MGnify/ENA primary metagenome ERZ1674249 (study PRJEB41354, sample SAMEA4873349) | human saliva metagenome | biome: human-associated habitat [ENVO:00009003]; feature: mouth environment [ENVO:08000002]; material: saliva material...
CACCGACCGCACCTGGCTCTCCTACGACCCCCGCTACCTACAGCGCCTCACCATAGAGACCCCGGAGGTCTGCGACGGACAGGAGTGCGAGCTCCACGTAGAACACGAACTCGAAATCCCCGGCGACAAGCTTGCTGCGACCGGGCCGGAGGCCTACGCCCTCATGGCCCAGCTCCCCGACCCGGCCGGCGCCGACCAGCGGCTCGGCAAGATCATCCTGGGCTCCACGACGCTCCCCAACCCCAACCGCAAAGTCGGCGAGTGGGACACGCTAGGCAATATCAGGCTCGGCGAGTACACGCTCCCGCCCTCCGACGCCGACCTGATATGGGTCGACATGCTGGACCAGGCCACCACGGTCACCACCGAGCGCGGCATGGACTACGACGGCATCACCTCCACCTACAAGATCGGCACCCTCAAAGCCAGCTTCCGGGACGCCTACGACCCCAGGGTCGCGAAAATCCACCGCGGCCGGCGGACCATCCTCGTCCACATCCCCTCCGCGACGCCGATCTTCACGGGCACCGTCGACACCGTCGTCTCCCACTACCAGCCCGACGGCGCCTACACCACCGAAATCACCTCCGTGGACTCCACCGCCAAACTCGCGGCGAAGACCAGTGTCGGCCCACTCAGCGAGGGGTGGGTGTGGACGTCGAACGGCATCGGCGAAATAACGGGCCCCAACGGCATTTCCTGGCATACTACGCTCAAATCCGACAACGGCTGGTCGCGGCTGGGCGTGCACCGCGCCCCCTACGCGGAGCGGTCCCTCGCCCAGTGGCTGGACATCATCACCGCCACAGGGTGTCGCCCGTGGTTCATCGACTCGCGGGGCTGGCTGGCGTTCGCCTGGTCCCCGCCCGACAAGCTCCCCGAAGGGATGCTGATCGACGCCGGCGGCGTCGCCGAATACAAGCCTGGGACCGTCTACCCGCAGACCACGGAGGCGTCCGTGGACTACGACGCGTCCTCCGCCATCTCCCGCCTGGACATCACCACCGACCACATAGACCAGGAATACGATCAAAACAAGAAAAAGTGGGTCGATAAGGGCACTATGAGCCAGCAAAAGACTACGGTGTATGAGCGGTCAATCGAGCAGGAATTCGGGGAGCGCAAAAAGCAAGTCAACATCTCCGTCAACACCTTTGAGTTCCTGCACAACCAAAACACGTGGGCCGCCCGCACCGTGGGTACGCTGACCAAGAAGCTCTACTACAACTATCCCAGCGCGTGGGTGTCGTCCGTGACCCTCCCCGCCTGGCACGAAGCGGCCCCGGCCGTCGCCCATCCCTACCGGGTCCACGGCGACGCCATGGCCACGGTCGGGAAGACAGCCCAGCTGGACCTGACCGACATCGTCATGGTCTCCACTATCCAAGACACCTATCCCTGCCACGTGAAAGGCATCAAGTGGACCCTGGATACTACGAGCATTAAAACGACGCTCGAACTGCAGAAGCCCATCCCCTACGAGTACGTGCCGGCATGGCTGGAAGCTATCCGGTGGAAAGGAAAGGACTGAATGTATAATTTCACCGACGGCGAGCTCTTGACCGCCAAGAAACTCAACGACACGTTCTTGGAGTGTCGTACTGAGGCGATCGATAACTCTTTGGTGGCCTCGCACACCAACGGAACCACGATCGCCGGGACCGCCAAGGCCGCCTACTGGAAAAAGGCGCGGATCGTCACGGGGATCGTTTTCGCCTACCCGACGTCGATCCAGGATGGTTTCACCTATATGCCGGAGGCAGGATTCCCCGTCACTTTCCAGGAAGGCGTGTGCTCGATCACCTGCACCCCGCTGTCCGGGATCAATAATGCGCAGTACCAGTGCCAGCCGCCGCCTGGCCCCCTCGAAATCGACTCACTGTCCACCGAGAAATTCCGGGCGCGCTTCCGCGGGACAGGCGGCAACGTACCGTACGCTTTCATGTGGACAGCAATCGGATACTAGAGAAAGGACCCCACCGCTATGGCCTGGTATCCCGGGGCCACCCACTGGCCCCTCAACTGCGAAACGTCGGACAGGTCCCACACGCCCGTGCGGATGACCCTGCACACCGCCGTCTCAGGCGCCACCAACCTATACAAATACGGCCCCTACAGGGGCACGTACTCCACGTTCTACGTCAACGGGAGCGGGGACGTCTACCAGTACGCCTCCACGTCCCAGGCGACCAGGGCCTCCGGGGCCGGGAATTTCGGCGATATCAGCGTGGAGACGTGGGACGGCGCTTCCGAGCGGGCCCTCACCGCGTCTCAGGTGACGGCGCTCGGCCAGCTGCTCGCCTGGATATGGGACACCCACCCGTCCGTGCCGCGCCGGATCGCCACCCCCGGAGACCTCCGGGGCCTCGCCTGGCACCGGTTGGGCTGCGCCGGCGATTTCGGGCGTTTCGACCCGACCGACCGGAAAACCTGGTCCAGGGCGCAGACTGGCGCCCGCTGGTCCACCGCCTACGGGAAGAACTGCCCTTACGACTCGAAAATCGACCAGCTGGACGCCATCTACGACGCCGCGATCGGCGGCGCCACCGAACCAGACCCCATCAAACCACCTATAGGAGACGACATGTTCATCGTATGGAGGATCGGCGACAACGCCGCCTACCTCGTCACCGCCCACAGTATGCGCCAGCTCACGTGGGAGGAATACCAGGCCTACAAGGTCGCCTGGCCGGACATCCCCGAGCACTCGGCCTATCCGGAGACCGTCCAGACCCTCATGGGCGCCGTCCACGCACAGGCCAAGACCCTGATCGAGGACCTTCGCGCGCTGGGAGGGAGCATCTGATGAGTATCCTCCTGACCGTCCCGGCCATCGTCGCCCTCACCAACCTCGCCAAGCGCACCGGACTCCCGTCCCGCCTGGCGCCGCTCGTCTCCGTGCTCGCCGGCGTCGCCGTCGCGTGCGGGGACGCCTACTCCACCGGCTCCGGCTACCTCGACGCCGTCGCCCGCGGCATCGTGCTCGGACTGACCGCCTCCGGCCTCTACGACCTGATGCCCGGAGAGCCCAAATCCTCCACCGTCAACGTCTACGGCAAGGACTCCGTCGTACGGGGCCGCCACTCCGCGCCTTCGCCCGAGTCCGAGCCGGAGCCCGACGCCCAGGCGCCCGCTGCGCCGTCTCCGGCGCCCGAGCCCAAGATGGACCCGGCGGCTGCGGCGGCCGCCCACGTCGCCCAGCTCCGGGCCCCGGCCCCCGCGCCGACGACGGGAGGGGGCAGCCAGTAGTGCAGCACGTCGCTCCGATCCTCACCGCCGTCGCCGGCGTCCTGACGGCCCTCGCCGGCCTGGTCCCCGTGTGGAGGCAGCTGCGGGCGATGCGCCGCCGGATGGAGCCCCAGGGCGACGGCCGCTCCCTCGCGGAGGGCCTGGCCCGCGTGGAGGGCCAGGTCCACGCCCTCCGGGACGAGCACGCCGGCACCCTCCGGCGACTCTCCCAAGAGATAGGAGTCGTCGACGCCCGCCTCTCCCGGCTCGAACGCGGCCTAGGAGAGTGACCGACCCCACACGAATCTACCCCACCCCCGGCTTGACACCATGCCACGGGTGGGGTAGACTATAAGTACAGCAAGGGGGAAAGCCCCCCGAGCGAAGAAAGGAAAACTGAAATGCGAGACAACAGGGGAATCTTCCCGAGAACCTTCACCAGCGACCTGCACGAGTCCACAGCCTGGCTCGCAGACGAAACGGGAATCTCCGAGAAAGCCGCCAGAGACTGGCTCAAGCGAGAACTCCACAGAGAGAACGGCCTCTACGACCCCAACGACCTGATCGAACTCAGGAACTACATCCGGAGAGTCTCCTAGACCGAAGCCCCCCGCCCCGGCGGGGGGCTTCCCCATACCCCCGGCGCCCCGCCCCACGGACTGTGGCCACCATCACTCCACCACCAACTTGACACCGTACCACGGACGGAGTAGACTATAGGTACAGCGAAGGGGAGAGCCCCGGAGCCGATAGAAAGGAAAACCGAGAATGTACCTCTACGAAGCCCCCAGAGCCAAGGGCATGACCCGCCGGGACGCCGCATGGTGGATCGCCGAACAGACAGGGATCACCCCCGACGAAGCCCGCGGCCGGATCCTCGCCGAGCTGGTACCCGACGAAGACGGCTGGTACGACGACGAGGCCCTCGCCGACCTGGCCATCCTCATCCGAGACGACAGCTTCTAAAAGAAACCCCGTCCCGGCCCCCGAGAGGGGCCGGGACCCCACCGAAAGGAAACGAAAATGACGCTCCGCATGTACTGCGTCGCAGACTGGGTCAACTACCACCTCTACGACTACACCGACACCCTCACATCCCTCAGGACCGTCCAGGATCTAACCACAGCCTCCGGCTCCGCCGTCATCAGGTGGGACCCCGACGACCCCCTGGCGATGGTGGACTACCACCCCAACGTGGATCCGGCACTCCCGTACGGCGTCACGCGCTGGCTGGACCTCGTCTTCGACACCCTCCCCCAGCTGGCCGCCCCCGGCGTCGTAGAAGAAGATGCGCCCCTCATGGCGTGGTGGCGCCAGTGGGCCGCGGAGGGAGGCTCCCGACATGCCTGAGTTCCACCCCGAAATCCTCCCCGACGCCTACAGGCGCATCTGCGAGGACACCCGCCACGCCGCTGAGGTCGGCTACGAGGGCACCTGCTACTACGACCGTGACGGCTACCTGGTCGGCAACCCCGACGGCGCCGTCTACCGGACCGACCTCCACTTCGGAGGCCGCCACACCGCTATCCGGCACATGCCCGGAGGCCACGCAGCTACCGTCCGCGGCCTGACGTGGCCGCGCTTCCCCAAACCCCGCTACCACACCAGAAAGGAACAATGAAATGGAATACTCCGAGCGAATCTCGATCCGGGACTTCGTCCTGGACTACCTGATCGAGGACGGCGGCGTCATCGAAGATGAAGCAGACCGCGTCCAACGGGCGCTCGAGGCCGCCTTGGACGGAGACTCGGCATGGTGGGACCCCGAGTCGCCCTTCGCGAAGATCGACGCCTTCACCGGCGACCCGATCCCTCCCGGACACCCGGACACCCGGCTCATAGCCATGCTCTTCAGTGTCTTCAACCCCATAGACCACTGCGAGTACACGTGCGACCTGACGCTCTGGTACGAACGCTCCGTGAAGAAGACGGCATGATGTTCAAGATAAACCGCCCCTGGGATCGCACTGCCGGCGAGATCTTCGCCGCCCACTGCGCCTCCTACGTCCTCAACCTCCCACGCGCCGTCGGCGCCCGGCACATCTCCATCGGGGACTCCGCCGGCGACCCGATCGGGCTCTACTCCCCGGCGCAGCTGACCGCCGCCGGGGGCGCCCTCCACGTCACAGGCGCCAGGTTCATGTGCGACCTGTCCGACCTGACCGAGCGTATCTTCGCCGCTGGCGAGGACTACTACGACGCCTGCCACTGCGTATACGACCTGACACTGGAAAGGTACATCAAATGAGAACGCCGTTCATGGTGGCGCTCCTAGGGATAGCCTGGCTCGCGCTCACCCTCATCGCCGTCACCACCGCCTCCACCCCGTGGCGGGTCGTACTGACCGTCGCCGCCGCCGTCTACGGCTACGCCTACGGCTGGACCCTCCGCGACTCCGAGATAGAGGGAGGCGAGTGACCATGGGGGCTCCCGAGCACGTAGAGCAGCTGCAGGCCGCCGTCCGGGCCCTCTCGGCGATGGGCCTGACCTACGCCGACATCTCCGAGATAGAGAACATCAGCCGGGATACGGTGTGCACGTGGGGGAAGGGGACGTCCCGCTCCCACGGGGCGACGCCGGTGACGAAAGTCGGCCGCACGGCCAGGGTCGTGCACCGGCTGACGGTCACCCTCGCCGACATCGGCCGCTCCCACGCCAGGGGCGGCGCAGCGAGGGTGACGGTCCGGAGGGTGTGCACCACGCCCGACTGGGCGCTGCGCCTGGCCCTCGCGGCCGCCCAGGGCTGGCTGGTCCGTGAGGCGCTGATGCCGCCGTCCGACGGGGAGTGCTACTCGGGGCTCCCTCCGACGCCGACGATCGAGACCCGCCCGGCCGGCACCTACCCGGGCAGCTCCATAGCCTACAAGAAGGCCCGGGGCGTGTGGCCCGTCGGCGCCGACTTCAAGATGTCCCCTCAGCTGAGGTTCCCGAGCGGCTACAGGCACGTAGTGGTCGACGTGCCCAACCTGCTCCTGTGGGCCAGGTTCAGCGAGGGGCTGCCGCCGGGGGACTACCCGTGGCGGCCCGACACAACAGGCGAATGACGATAGGAGGATAGGAGGTGAATACTATGAGTTGGAGGTATTTCGGATGGCTTCTCGGAGGCATGTTCCGGTGCCATTTCGATGACGGCTGGCCCTGCTAGACGCCACTAGAACACAAGAGCCCCCAGGCGATAGTGTCTGGGGGCTCTTGGCGTTTTGACGGCGCCATGCGGAACAGGCTATACTGTGGGCATGGATGAGAATCATCATTTCTATGGCGTCGCCGACATGGGCGACTACCGACAGAATTCCACGGAGGCCGCGAGGCAGGCGCATGAGCGCGCGAGCATCGTGGTCACCCCACACCAGCTGACCGCCTACCGGTATATGGCCCGCACGGCGTGGGAGCGCCTCCGCCAAGAGGGCCGGTCAAACGGTCTGGTCTGGTTCGATCCGGAACTGCGGGTGGTGCCCGCGGCCAAGCGCCTCCACGGCCCATACACGGCCGAGCTGGCCACCGTCTCCATCGGCGTCGTCCATGAGGCGTACGTAGACGAGGACGGCAAGAATCGGGAGCGCGTAATCCCGGACCGGGCTGAGGTCTCGATCCAGCGCCCCAAGGAAGACGGGAGGTTCCCGGCCTTGTGGGTCTCGGGCTTCAAAACCGCCGACGGCCCGACCGACTCCGATGTCTACTACTGCGATCGTGTAGACTGGCACGATCCGGCTCGTCTGAGAGGAGAGAGAAGATGAGCAAGAAGAACAAGGATCCGCGGCGTGAGGGCATGAACGCTCGCGCGCCGCTCACGTCCCTCACCCGCTCCCACGCCCAGCGCGGTTGGGGTGGGTTCGACCGGTGCATGACCTACGCGATGCAGGGCCTGGCCGTGTGCCTGCCGTCGAAGTCTGCGGAGGGCCGCACCACCGCCTACCAGGTCGCCATCGCGTCCCATATCACCGACAGGTGGGCCAGGGAGGGCCTCAAGCGGCTGGAAAAAGCGGGGCTGATCAGCTGGGAGCGGGGCGGGATCGGTCCTGACGGCTGCCCGCGCCCGTCGTGGATCCGCGTGGACAAGCGAGCTTACCTGGCCTGGATCAACCTCCGCGAGTGGGTCAAGCGCAAGAAAGACGCCGCCGTTAGTCGGTATCGGGCGTACAGGGAGCGGGTCTCCAAGATCGAGCGCGCCCCCCAGCCGCCCGAGACTCCGGCCCCGGCCCCCGTCGCTCCGCAGCCCGCTGCGATGGCGCCTGTGCAGGCGTCTCCGGCGCTGGAGCGGCCGTGCGACCGTGTCTACACGCCCGAGATGGTCTCCGAGATGGAAGAGCGGATTCGGATCCGCGGCTACGACGCCGATCAGCGCTCTAGGATGATGGCCCGGCCCGTCACCGGCTGGGACGGCTGGCAGATGGCCCGTATATTCGAGCTCGAACACGCCGGCGAAAGCGGACGTGTGGAAACCTGCCGGGACCCCGAAGGCCGCCTGCTTAAGCGCTTCTGCCGGTGATGATGGCCTGATCCTCCGACTGGGCGTCCGCAGCCGCCCGGCCCCATAGTCGAATACCGCCTTGTCCAGCCCCCGCCGGTGGTAGGGGGCATTAGTCGTGCCCGGAGTAGAATCAGGGCATGGAATCATCGTCTCCGAGCGGCTCCCCGGACTCCGAGCTGGCCGCGCTGCGCATCATCTCCCACATCCACACGGCCGCCTGGGGCGTCATCGACCTACGCCGCTCCATCGAACGCGCCCTGCCCGGCGACGAAGCCCTCGCGGCGTCGTGCGAGGCCCTCCTGGACGTGCTGGACCAGGCCGACGCGGAGGCCGCTCACGCCTACAACCACTCCGTGTTTGGCGCGTGCCCAAGCGGATTCTCGGCTACTTCCATGCGGAACGCTGATCCTCACGGAAGGGCGTTCCGCATGGACGGGCTAGAGGATCCCCGGCCCGAGCAGCCCGACACCCCGGGAGAGCCCCGGGATGACGGGGATACGCTCTTCTGACCATGCGGAACACAACCTCCACTGCCTCATATCCGGCCCCGCGGAAGGGCGTTCCGCATGGACGATCCGTGGGTCTGGCCCGGCGTGCTGCCGCAGACTGGCATCCGTCCATGCGGAACACAGTGCTAGCCTTACACTCCCCTTAAGGGGAGGGAGTCCCCACAAGGGGACTC
>ERZ1674249.202-NODE-204-length-8225-cov-10.810282_pt1 | contig 8225 bp, 5 predicted proteins | sample MGYA00581198_ERZ1674249 | MGnify/ENA primary metagenome ERZ1674249 (study PRJEB41354, sample SAMEA4873349) | human saliva metagenome | biome: human-associated habitat [ENVO:00009003]; feature: mouth environment [ENVO:08000002]; material: saliva material...
TAGCCCAAACTTATTTGCCACTCGTCCACAACTTTTATCCCTACGCGGAGCAACAACCTAATAGAAGTTCGTCCACCGACCAATATAGGTTCGTTCTTATAAATCGTAGGAAGCTGTCCTCTCTCCCTCGTGGGCTTCCCCTTAGATATCGCTATCTTTGTCCTATAGACCAATAAGCTTTCCACAAGAATATATGACTTGGCAGCAGATCAAAGACTCCCTGCGCGTCCAGCTTTGGATGCTTCTGAAGGGGCGTAAGTATAGCCAGCAGTATCGAGCTACGGCCGATCGCCGTCGTGCCCTGCGTGTGCATGACTCGTGGGAGACCCTCGATGAGATCCTCCGCACGGGTGCCTCGGTGAGCCGCTTTGGCGACGGGGAGCTGCAGATCATGCAGCGCTACCTCGACGAACTCGAGCGCCCTTCGTCGGCCGAAGAGGTGGATACCTTCCAGCACTACGATGCCTCCCTTGGTAAGCGCCTCTATGAGGTGTGGCAGGTGCCCTCGTCGGAGCGCCATCTGAACTGCGTGCCCTACGCCTTCAAGGACTCCTCCCCCCACCGTGGGTACAACCGTATCTTCTTTGAGCGTGAGGCTCTGATGCGCCTTCCCGCACTGGAGAAGCTCGCTCGCGAACACGACTTCTACGATACGAACTTCACCCGCTTCTACATGGGGCGCTACGATATCCGCGACTATCCTGCGTACATCGAGCGTATGAAGGAGATCTGGAAGGATCGTGACCTACTCTTCGTCGAGGGCGAGAAGTCGCGCCTCGGTGTCGGCAATGACCTCTTCGATGGCGCACGTAGCGTGAAGCGCGTCCTCTGTCCTGCGACGGATGCCTGGGATAGTTATCCCGAGATCCTCCGTCTGGCGAAGGAGCATGGAGCGGGGCGCCTCGTCCTCATTGCTCTCGGGCAGACGGCGACCGTCCTTGCCTATGACCTCTCCGAAGCGGGTCTGCAGGCCATCGACCTCGGCCACGTGGATGTGGAATATGAATGGTATCGCATGGGTGCAAAGACCAAGGTACCCATCCCAGGGAAGTACGTCAATGAAGCCCCTGGCGGGCGTACCGTCGCTGAGCACCCTGCACAAGCCACTTACCTCCAGCAGGTCGTAGCCCGGGTAGGCGAAGCGAAGCCCACTCCGACTGCCGCTCTGACGACTGCCGTCTATCCTATCGAGGGGCTGAGCTGCGGGCACTGCGTAGCGCGTGCTACCGAAGCCCTCAAGGCGGTGACGGGCGTTAGCTCTGTCACTATCTCGCTGGAGGCTGGCGAGGCAAGTATCACGTATGATGCCGAGCACTGCACGCCCGAGGCCCTGCGTGCTGCGGTAGAGGCCGCTGGCTACACGCTCCGCATCGATGCGCCCAAAGCATAGCAAAACGAGGCTGCCAGCTTCGGCTGGACCGAACAAATAGGCGGTACGGGTCGTTTTATCCATACCGCATCGATCATCGGTGAGGGGTACATCTGCAGACGACAGGTGTACCCCTTGCCCGTACTAATAGTCAAATTCATTCTATATGGTCAAGAGATCTTTCCCCCTCCTGGGACTTAACTGCGCAGCCTGCGCCGCTCATTCGACGAAGGCCCTGGAGAGTACGCCTGGCGTGCAATCCGCCACCGTCAACCTCGCCTCCGCCACGGCCTTTGTCGTCTATGATGAGACGCAGTGTACCCCCGAGATGCTCCGTGCAGCTGTGGCTACCATGGGCTATGACCTGCGCATCGATGAGCCTGAGGTGGGCGAGCTGGAGGCACTTCGTCAGCGGGAAGAGCGAGCCCTACAGCGCAAAACGCTGGTGGCAGTCGTTCTCTCGCTCATCGTGATGGTGCTGATGATGTGGCCACCGATGACGCTCCCGAAGTCGCTCATCTCCGCTGTCCTCACTGCCGTGACCCTCATCTGGGCAGGCTCGGGCTTCTTCGTGCGTGGCTGGCGTCAGCTACGTGCTGGGGCGGCGGGCATGGATCTGCTGGTGATGCTCTCGACCTCGGTAGCCTTCGTCTACAGCCTCTATCATCTGGGCGAATACCTCTTCATCGCGCCAGAAGCGCACCACCTGCACCACCTTTATTTCGAAGCCGCCTCAACGACGGTCGCCTTCGTGCTCCTGGGCAAGGTGCTCGAGGCTCGGGCACAGCGTCGCACGTCGTCGGCTCTGCGTCGCCTCATGGGCGGTCAGCCAAAGACTGTGCATCAGCTCCTCCCCTCGGGCGAAGTCATCACGCTGCCCGTCAGTGAGGTCGAGCCCGGTATGGAGCTACGCGCCCTGCCGCACGAACTCTTCGCCGTCGATGGCGAGGTCATCTCGGGCGAGTCCTATGCCGACGAGCAGCTCATCAGTGGCGAACCCATTCCTGTGGCGAAGGTCGCTGGCTCCGAAGTCTACGCTGGTACGCTCAATGGCTCGGGGACGCTCGTCTACCGTGCCCGTGAGGTAGGTCGTGCGACGGTACTCTCCCGCATCATCCGTCTTGTGGAGGAGGCACAGTCGTCACGCGCACCGATTCAGCAGGTCGTGGATCGAATGGCTCGAGTCTTCGTGCCCGTGATCGTCCTTATCGCCGTCTTGACCTTCGTCGCGTGGGGCTTCCTTAGTCCTGTGGACGGCTGGGAGCACGGCTTTGTTGCCGCCGTCACGGTGCTTATCATCGCTTGCCCCTGCGCTCTGGGGCTGGCTACCCCTACCGCTATCATGGTGGGTATCGGCCGTGGCGCCGAAGAAGGGCTCTTGGTGCGCAATGCCGAGGCGCTGGAGGCTGCAGGCCATGTCGATACCTTGGTCTTGGATAAGACGGGCACCATCACCGAGGGACGTCCCGAAGTGAAGGCCATACGCTGGTGCTTCGCCGAAGAGAATGCCTCCTACGCCACCATCTTGGCTGCCCTTGAAGAGCGTTCGTCACACCCCTTGGCAGGGGCGATCGTTCGCTCCCTTGGCGTATCTACGCAGGGAGTAGCCGAGCCCACGAGCTTCCGCGAAGAGGCGGGGCGTGGGCTGGAAGGTGTCGTCGATGGGGTGACCTATCGTGTCGGGCAGCGTGCCTTCGTGGAAGAGCTCTCGGGGGCACTCAGTGCCGAAGCCTTGAAGGCCTTGGAGGACGGCGAGCGCTCGGGTGCTACGTGTAGCCTCTTTGCCCGTAGTGGGGAGGTGCTGGCCGTCATTCTTATCGCCGATACGATACGTGCCACCTCGGCCGAAGCTATCGCATCACTGCGTGCTCGTGGACTGGAGGTCATCATGCTCACGGGTGACGGGCCGAGTGCCGCCCGTGCCGTTGGTGAAGCTGTCGGGGTAAGCCGTGTCGTAGACAGCGTGCGCCCCGAGGAGAAAGCGGCCTTCGTCGAAGGACTGCAGAAGGAAGGACGTCGTGTGGCGATGGTCGGCGACGGCATCAATGATGCTGCGGCCTTGGCACGTGCCGACCTCTCGATAGCGATGGGCAGTGGGAGTGATCTGGCGATGGAGACCGCGATGGTGACGCTTCGTAGCTCCGACCTCAAGGCCTTGGAGCGCTTCTTCCATCTGGCACGCACGACCCTCAGGACCATTCATCAGAACCTCTTCTGGGCGTGCATCTACAATCTCATCGCCATCCCCGTGGCGGCAGGTGTGCTCTATCCCTTCACGGGCTACCTGCTCAATCCGATGCTCGCTGGCGGGCTGATGATGCTCAGTAGCCTCAGCGTCGTCACCAACAGCCTCCTCAGCGCACGCCGCCACCGCTAAATAGCGCTCCCGTGATATTTAGGTATCTTTGTGCCCTATAATAAAGGATAATAGATACGGATACCCTTAAAGTATACACACCATTATGTCAGATATGCCTAACAGCGTAGCCCCAGCAGAGAGTGGGGAAGAGAAGAAGAGCCTGAACTTCGTCGAGCAGATCGTCGAGGGCGATCTTCGTGCCGGGAAGAATGATGGACGCATCCAGACGCGCTTCCCACCAGAGCCCAACGGCTATCTCCACATCGGGCACGCCAAGGCCATCTGCATGGACTTCGGTATCGCACAGAAGTACGGCGGGGTGTGTAACCTCCGCTTCGACGATACGAATCCCACGAAGGAAGACGTCGAGTACGTCGATGCTATTCGTGAGGATATCGAGTGGCTCGGCTTCCACTGGGGCAATATCTACTATGCTTCGGACTACTTCGAGCGTCTGTACCAGTTCGCCGAAGAGCTGATCCGCGCTGGCCATGCCTATGTCGATGAGCAGACTGCCGAAGAGATCGCAGCGCAGAAGGGTACACCTACCACCCCTGGTGTCGCCAGCCCCTTCCGCGATCGTCCCGTCGAGGAGAGCCTCGACCTCTTCCGCCGTATGAACGCTGGGGAGTTCCCCGAAGGCGCGATGATCCTGCGAGCGAAGATCGATATGGCTTCGTCGAACATGCACTTCCGCGACCCCATCATCTACCGCATCATCAAGGTGTCTCACCACCGTACGGGTACGAAGTGGGGCGTCTACCCTATGTATGACTTTGCCCATGGGCAGAGCGACTTCTTCGAAGGGGTGACGCACTCGATCTGTACGCTGGAGTTCGAGGTGCACCGTCCGCTATACGATTACTTCGTAGACCTTCTGAAGAAGGTCGAGCCCAATCACCCCGAGGGCTACCGTCCACGACAGATTGAGTTCAACCGTCTGAACCTCACCTACACGATGATGAGCAAGCGTAAGCTCCTCCAGCTCGTGCAGGAGGGCCACGTAGCAGGCTGGGATGACCCTCGTATGCCTACGATCTGTGGGCTACGTCGTCGTGGCTATACGCCCGAGTCCATCCGCAGCTTCATCGATAAGATAGGCTACACGAAGTACGATGGTATCATCGATATGGCGCTCCTCGAGCACGCTGTCCGTGAGGATCTCAACCGCCATGCTCTGCGTGGCTCGGCCGTCCTCGACCCCGTGCGCCTCATTATCACGAACTACCCCGAGGCGCAGACGGAGGATATGAGCTTCCTCAACAACCCCGAAGATCCCAACTCCGACAGCCACATGATCCGCTTCTCACGTGAGCTCTTCATCGAGCGCGAGGACTTCATGGAGGATGCTCCGAAGAAGTACTTCCGCATGACCCCTGGTCAGGAGGTGCGTCTCAAGAGCGCCTACATCGTGCGCTGCACGGGCTGCAAGAAGGATGAGAACGGCAATGTCATCGAGGTCTACGCTGAGTACGACCCCGAGACGCTCAGCGGTCGCCCCGAGAGCAACCGCAAGGTCAAAGGTACGATCCACTGGGTATCAGCCACGGATAGCGTCCCTGCCGAAGTGCGTCTCTACGACCGTCTCTTCCTCGATGAGAACCCCTCTGAGGCGGCTAAGGACAAGGAACTTGCCGAGCTCCTCAATCCCGAGTCACTCACCATCGTGCGCGAAGCACGTGTCGAGCCCTTCCTCGCTCAGGCTAAGTGTGGCGAGTACTATCAGTTCCAGCGCGTCGGCTACTTCTGCGTAGACCCCGATAGCCGCCCTGATCACCTCGTCTTCAACCGCACGGTATCGCTCAAGGATACGTGGAAGAAGGTCAATAAGTAGTCCCCTCCCACAGATATGATCGAGTCCTTAGGCTTCATCCAAGATATCCTCCATCACCTGAACTACTTCTGGGTGACGGTGCTTATGGCGATCGAATCGTCATTCATCCCCTTCCCTTCAGAGGTCGTCGTACCCCCAGCAGCCTACAAGGCCGCTACGGGCGAGATGAATATCTTCCTCGTCGTGCTCTTCGCCACGCTCGGCTCGGATATAGGTGCGCTCATCAACTACTATCTGGCGCGCTATCTCGGTCGCCCGATCGTGTATAAGTTCGCCAACTCCCGTATCGGTCGCCTCTGCCTGCTTAGTCAGGAGAAGATCGAGAAGGCCGAAGCTTACTTCGTGAAGAACGGTATCAGCTCCACGCTCATCGGACGTCTTGTCCCAGGGATTCGTCAGCTCATCTCCATCCCTGCGGGGCTGGCAGGTATGCCTCTCAGTCGCTTCCTCCTCTACACCACCATCGGTGCTGGAGCGTGGAACGTCGTCCTGGCACTCCTCGGCTACTTCATCGGTAAGACCGTACCGCCCGAGCTCTTCGCCGAGACCATCCAGCGCTATAGCACGACGATCGGCCTCATCATCCTCGGCGTCCTCGTCGTCGGTGGTGTCGGCTACTACCTCTACAAGCGCCGTCAGAAGGCTGCCTAATCCAAGGGCGCATCACTACCACCTCTAAGGGTAGGTCCCCATCGCCACCTGTGCTATGGGGGCGCACCCTTAGAGGTTTCTTTTTTGCCGTACCTCTCTTTATCCCGTCTTCCTGTGACCACCCTCTCTCTTACGCTGAGTCCCTATCAGGCGTCTTCGGATGCTACGCTGCGCGAGGTCGTGGCGCGTGAGCTCGCCCTGCCTCTGGAGTCTATCACCTCGGTCGTGGTACGCCGCCGCAATATCGATGCTCGTCAGCGCCGTATCCTCGTCAACCTCTCTGTCGAAGTCTATCTCGATGGCGAGCAGCCTGCCGTGGATGACTTCTCCGACCTCGTCTATCCCGATGTCTCGTCGGCTCCCTCGGCGGTCGTCGTCGGTGCTGGGCCTTGCGGGCTCTTCGCTGCGCTAAGGCTCATCGAGCTGGGCGTGCGCCCCATCGTCGTAGAGCGTGGTCAGGATGTGATGCAGCGCCGTCGTGACCTCGTCCAGCTGGAGAAGTCGGGCGTCGTCGATCCCGAGTCGAACTATAGCTTTGGCGAAGGCGGTGCGGGTGCCTTCTCGGACGGCAAGCTCTATACGCGTAGCAAGAAGCGTGGGAGCGTGGAGAAGATCCTCCGTGTCTTCTGTCGCTTCGGTGCCGACCCAAAGATCCTCATCGACGCCCACCCACATATCGGTACGGACAAGCTCCCCATTATCATCCGTCGTATGCGCGAGCAGATCATCGCCTCGGGTGGTGAGGTGCACTTCGCGTGCCGTATGGAGGAGCTGATCCTCGAGCGTGGTGAGGTGCGTGGTGTCGTCTGCTCGGGGGATCGTACCTTCCACGGCCCCGTGCTACTCGCTACAGGGCACTCGGCACGCGACGTCTACCGCTACCTGCATCGTGCGGAGATCCTTATCGAGGCCAAGCCCATCGCCGTCGGCGTGCGTCTTGAGCACCCGCAGTCGCTCATCGATGAGATCCGCTACCACAGCCCCGAGGGGAGAGGGAAGTACCTCCCGGCTGCCGAATATGTCTACAAGGCGCAGGCCGAGGGTAGGGGAGTGTATAGCTTCTGTATGTGTCCTGGGGGCTTCGTCGTCCCTGCCTCTACGGGACCAGAGGAGACTGTCGTCAACGGGATGTCGCCTGCTAACCGTGGCTCACGCTGGGCGAACTCAGGCCTCGTCGTAGAGCTTCACCCCGAGGATATCCCTGCTACGGGCATTAAGGTTGAGGATCCCACTTCGCCCCTTGCCTTGATGCAGTGGTGCGAAGCCTTTGAGCATAAGAGCTATCTGGCGGCTAACCGCTCGCTCCGTGCACCTGCTCAGCGTATGACGGACTTCGTCGCACGCCGCCATTCGTCCACGCTGCCCTCGTCGTCCTATACGATGGGGCTTACCTCGAGCGACCTGCACGAGTGGATGCCCGACTTCATCACGCGCCGTCTGTCGGCTGGCTTCCGTGCCTTCGACCGCACGACGCGTGGCTTCCTCACGGGCGAAGCTCAGCTCATCGGCGTGGAGTCACGTACCTCATCGCCCGTGCGTATCCCCCGTGACCGCATAACCTATGCGCACCCTGTCGTCGCAGGCCTCTATCCTGCGGGTGAAGGTGCTGGCTTCGCTGGCGGTATCGTCTCGGCGGCTATCGATGGGGAGAATGCTGCTCAGCAGATCGCTCTCGCCCTCGGCCGGTAGTTCGCCCCTCCACTGAGCGCCTCGGTGCGCTCTTCGGGCCCCTTCTCTCTGTCCCTTTTCGGGCAGGAAGAAGGGGCTCTTCTTTGCTCTTCACTTTGAGTCTCTTGGGCAGGGGTGCTACGAACCTATATTGGTCACTGAGCTGACCTATATAGGTCGCTGCGTGAAGCAATATAGGTCGTGGCGATGATCTATATGAGACTGTTGCGGCAGAGTCCTGCCTTCTATTTCTTGTGCTAAGGCATCGCATGCCCAGCTCCCCGATGTACCTCTTCGAAGTGATACGCAAGCCCTTCGCCTTATAGCGAGTATTCCTCTTGTCC
>ERZ1674249.206-NODE-208-length-8106-cov-4.634331_pt1 | contig 8106 bp, 7 predicted proteins | sample MGYA00581198_ERZ1674249 | MGnify/ENA primary metagenome ERZ1674249 (study PRJEB41354, sample SAMEA4873349) | human saliva metagenome | biome: human-associated habitat [ENVO:00009003]; feature: mouth environment [ENVO:08000002]; material: saliva material...
AATAGAGTAAACCATCCGAAACGAGCACATCATGAGCGAATTGAGCGAAATCCTCGCCTATAACCAACATTTCGTCGAAACAGGCGAATACGAAAAATACTTTACCAACAAATACCCCGGCCGCGAGCTGGCCATCCTCTCCTGCATGGACGCGCGCATTATCGAATTGCTGCCCAATGCTTTAGGTTTGAAAAACGGCGATGCCAAGCTCATCAAAAACGCCGGTGCGCTGGTGACCCATCCTTGGGGTTCGGTAATGCGCAGTTTGTTGGTGGCCGTATTTGAACTCAAAGTCAAAGAAATCATGGTCATTGCCCACCATGACTGCGGTATGCGCGGATTACACGCCGAAGAGTTCCTCCAACGCGTACACGACAGCAATATCCCCGACGACCGCATCGAAACCCTGCGCAATGCCGGTATCGATTTGGACGGCTGGCTGACCGGTTTTGACGATGTCGAAGACAGCGTGCGCCATACCGTCGAGCTGATTCGCAAACATCCGCTGATGCCCGACAACATCGCCGTCCACGGCCTGGTCATCCACCCGACCACAGGCAAGCTCAACCTGATTGTTGACGGCAGCCTGCCTGCTTCAGACGGCCAAAACATCTAACGCAGACACTACCCAAAATGAAAAACATCGGATTATTCGGCGGCACGTTTGACCCCATCCACAACGGCCACCTCCACATCGCTCGCGCCTTTGCCGACGAAATCGGTTTGGACCTTGTCGTCTTCTTACCGGCAGGCGACCCGTACCACAAAGACAGTACGCGCACGCTGGCACAAGAGCGCCTCAATATGGTCGAACTCGCCATCGCCGACGAGCCGAAATTCGCCGCCAGCGACTGCGACATCGTCCGCGACGGCGCAACGTACACCTTCGACACCGTCCAAATCTTCCGCCAGCAGTTTCCCGGCGCGCAACTGTGGTGGCTGATGGGCAGCGACAGCCTGATGCAGCTGCACACATGGAAAAAATGGCAAACTCTTGTGCGCCAGACCCATATCGCCATCGCCATGCGCCAAGGCGACAACCTCAACAAAACCCCGCGCGAATTGCACGCATGGCTCGGCGAAGCCCTGCAAAACGGCAGCGTCCGCATCCTCAACGCGCCGCTGCACAACACCAGCTCCACCCAAATCCGTGCCAATCTTGCCAAAACACACCATTCAGACGGCCTGCCGCAACCCGTCGCCCAATACATACGCCAACACAAACTCTATGAAAAATAGCGTTTATTCAGGCAGATAAGCTATAATGCCGTCTGAAAACATTTCAACTAGGAAAATAATGAACGAACAAGAATTGCAAGACCTGCAAAAAATGGTCGAAGTGGCCGTAAACGCCCTCGAAGACATCAAAGCCAAAGACATCTCCGTTTTGGAAACCCAAGACAAAACCTCCCTGTTCGCCCGCATGATTATTGCCAGCGGCGACAGCACACGCCAAGTTAAAGCACTGGCCAACAACGTTGCCGTCGATTTGAAAGAAGCCGGTTTCGAAATCCTCAGCACCGAAGGCGACAGCGGCGAATGGACGCTCGTCGACGCAGGCGACCTCGTTGTCCACGTCATGCTCCCTGCCGTGCGCGACTTCTACGACATCGACACCTTGTGGGGCGGAGAAAAACCGAGTTTCCACGCCGGTATGCAAAAACCTTGGCACGCCGCCGACTAAAACGGTTTATCCATACAAAGGCCGTCTGAAACTTGAAAGCAAGCAAGTTTCAGACGGCCTTTTGCTATAATTCCATTCTTTTCACATTATTCAATTTATTGCACCATCATGCCGCAACCCGATTTCGCCCAAACCCTCTCCAAAGACCGCCATTTCCTGCAATCCGCCTTCAAAAATCCCAAAAAATACGGCGGCTTGGCCAAGGTTGAGGAAAAATACAAAAAATCGCACGAAATTTTTTTGAAGCGTTTGGCAGCATTGCCCAAACCTGAGTTCGACAACACGCTGCCCGTTCACGAAAAACTCGACGAAATCAAAAAAGCCATTGCCGAGAATCAGGTAACGATTATTTGCGGCGAAACCGGTTCGGGCAAAACCACGCAGCTGCCCAAGATTTGTTTGGAACTCGGACGCGGGGCGGCAGGCTTGATCGGGCACACCCAGCCGCGCCGTTTGGCCGCGCGCTCGGTGGCAGAGCGGATTGCCGAAGAGCTGAAATCCGAAATCGGCAGCGCGGTCGGCTATAAAGTGCGCTTCACCGACCACACCTCACGCGATGCCTGCGTCAAGCTGATGACCGACGGCATCCTGCTGGCGGAAACCCAGACCGACCGTTATCTCACCGCCTACGACACGATTATCATCGACGAAGCGCACGAACGCAGCCTGAACATCGACTTCCTCTTGGGCTACCTGAAACAACTGCTGCCGCGCCGCCCCGATTTGAAAGTCATCATCACCTCGGCAACGATAGATGCAGAACGCTTTTCCCAACACTTCAACGACGCGCCCGTTTTAGAAGTAAGCGGTCGTACCTATCCCGTCGAAATCCTCTACCGACCGCTGACCAGCAAAGACGAAGACGATGCAGAAGTCGAGCTGACCGACGCGATTGTCGATGCGGCCGACGAATTGGCGCGACACGGCGAAGGCGATATTTTGGTGTTCCTGCCGGGCGAACGCGAAATCCGCGAAGCCGCCGAAGCCCTGCGCAAATCCACGCTGCGCCGCAACGACGAAATCCTGCCCCTGTTCGCACGCCTGTCGCACGCCGAGCAGCACAAAATCTTCCACCCCTCCGGCACAAAACGCCGCATCGTACTGGCAACCAACGTCGCCGAAACCTCGCTCACCGTGCCGGGCATCAAATACGTCATCGACACCGGCCTCGCGCGCGTCAAACGCTATTCCGCACGGGCGAAAGTGGAACAGCTTCATGTAGAGAAAATCTCCCAAGCCGCCGCCCGCCAACGCTCCGGCCGCTGCGGCCGCGTCTCCGCAGGCGTGTGTATCCGACTGTTTTCAGAAGAAGATTTCAGTAGCCGCTCCGAATTCACCGACCCCGAAATCGTCCGCAGCAACCTCGCCGCCGTCATCCTGCGCATGGCATCGCTGAACCTAGGCGACGTAGCGGCATTCCCATTTTTAGAAATGCCCGATTCGCGGTATATCAATGATGGTTTTCAGGTATTGCTGGAGTTGGGTGCGGTAGAGGCCGTCTGAAAATAAAAGTTTTCTTAATAAAAGGGCTGGTCATGCTTCATTTTCAGACGGCCTAAATCATTGAGAAACTAAAAATATTGAAAAGGGAATATTGGGTTTTAACACTCAATCGGTAAATTTTTATTGTGAAATATTAATGATGAAGAAATCTTTCCTCACGCTTGTTTTGTATTCGTCTTTACTTACTGCCAGCGAAATTGCCTATCGCTTTGTATTCGGAATTGAAACCTTACCGGCTGCGAAAATTGCGGAAACGTTTGCGCTGACATTTGTGATTGCTGCGCTGTATCTGTTTGCGCGTTATAAGGCGACGCGTTTGTTGATTGCGGTGTTTTTTGCGCTCAGCATTATTGCCAACAATGTGCATTACGCGGTTTATCAAAGTTGGATGACGGGCATCAACTATTGGCTGATGCTGAAAGAGGTTACCGAAGTCGGCAGCGCGGGCGCGTCGATGTTGGATAAGTTGTGGCTGCCTGCGTTGTGGGGCGTGGCGGAAGTCGTGCTGTTTTGCAGCCTTGCCAAGTTCCGCCGTAAGACGCATTTTGCCGCCGATATATTGTTCGCTGCGGCGATGTTGCTGATTTTTGGACGTTCATTCAGCACGACGCAGGAACACGGTATTTCGCCCAAGCCGACATATAGCCGCGTCAAAGCCAATTATTTCAGTTTCGGCTATTTTGTCGGGCGCGTATTGCCGTATCAATTGTTTGATTTAAGCAAGATTCCTGTGTTCAAACAGCCTGCGCCAAGCAAAATCGGGCATGGCAGTGTCCAAAATATCATCCTGATTATGGGCGAAAGCGAAAGCGCGGCGCATTTGAAATTGTTTGGTTATGGGCGCGAGACTTCGCCGTTTTTAACCCAGCTTTCGCAAGCTGACTTTAAGCCGATTGTGAAACAAAGCTATTCTGCCGCTTTGATGACGGCTGTGTCCCTGCCCAGCTTTTTCAATGCGATACCTCATGCCAACGGCTATGAGCAAATCAGCAGCGGCGATACCAATATGTTCCGCCTCGCCAAAGAGCAGGGCTATGAAACGTATTTTTACAGCGCGCAGGCTGAAAACGAGATGGCGATTTTGAACCTAATCGGTAAGAAATGGATAGACCATCTGATTCAGCCGACGCAACTCGGCTACGGCAACGGCGACAATATGCCTGATGAGAAACTGCTGCCGCTGTTCGACAAAATCAATTTGCAGCAGGGCAAGCATTTTATTGTGTTGCACCAACGCGGTTCGCACGTCCCATACGGCGCATTGTTGCAGCCTCAAGATAAAGTATTCGGCGAAGCCAATATTGTGGATAAGTACGACAACACCATCCACAAAACCGACCAAATGATTCAAACCGTATTCGAGCAGCTGCAAAAGCAGCCTGACGGCAACTGGCTGTTTGCCTATACCTCCGATCATGGTCAGTATGTGCGCCAAGATACCTACAATCAAGGCACGGTGCAGCCTGACAGCTATCTTGTGCCGCTGGTGTTGTACAGCCCGGATAAGGCCGTGCAGCAGGCTGCCAACCAAGCTTTTGCGCCTTGCGAGATTGCCTTCCATCAGCAGCTTTCAACGTTCCTGATTCACACGCTGGGCTACGATACGCCGGTTTCAGGTTGTAGCGAAGGCTCGGTAACGGGCAATCTGATTACAGGCGATGCAGGCAGCTTGAACATTCGCGATGGCAAGGCGGAATATGTTTATCCACAATAAGCGGCGTGAAAACCAATTAAAGACAAATTTAGATGATGTCGGGGATAGATGCCCGATTGACAAGACTATGCAAAATATGAAAAACCAAGTACGCGGATCAGGCATGGATGCACGATCCAACCGATCCAATGTTTCAGACGGCCTGCAAAACAGTTCGGGCCATATCGGTGCCAACGCGCGCTACCGTCTGACCAAGCTCGGCGAACAAATGGCGCGCCTGCCTATCGACCCGAAAATTGCGCGCATTTTGCTGGCGGCGAAGAAACACGACTGCATGGCGGAAATATTGGTGATCGCGTCCGCGCTGTCGATTCAAGACCCGCGCGAGCGGCCGCTGGAAGCGCGCGATGCCGCCGCCAAGGCGCACGAGCGTTTTACCGACAAGCAGTCCGATTTCCTTGCCTATCTGAACATTTGGGACAGCTTCCAGCGCGAGCGCGACAAAGGTTTGTCCAACAAGCAACTGGTGCAATGGTGTCGTCAATATTTCCTGTCGCACCTGCGTATGCGCGAATGGCGTGAGCTGCACCACCAGCTTGCCCAAACCGCGATTGAAATGGGTTTGACCACCAAAGAAGCCGCATTTAGGCAACCTCCTTCCCAAGAACAATTAAGGCCGTCTGAAAGCCAAGGCGACCAAGATTTGGCAGCTAAACTCAAACAAAAACAACTGGATAAGAAACAACACCGCGCCCAAATCCGCGCCGCCAAAGAAGCCGGCTACGAACAAATCCACCGCGCCTTACTGACCGGCCTTATCGCCAACGTCGGCATGAAATCGCCCGACGGCAACGACTATACCGGCGCGCGCGGCAGCCGCTTCCACCTTTTCCCCGCTTCAGCCCTGTTCAAAGCCAAGCCCAAATGGGTGATGGCGGCAGAATTGGTTGAAACCACGCGCCTTTACGCGCGCGACGTCGCCGTTATTCAGCCCGAATGGATAGAGCAGGAAGCGCCGCACCTCGTCCGCTACCATTATTTCGAGCCGCACTGGGAACAAAAACGCGGCGAAGTCGTCGCCAGCGAACGCGTGACGCTTTACGGCCTGACCGTATTGCCGCGCCGCCCCGTGTCTTACGGCAAAGTTGCGCCTGAAGAAGCGCGCGAAATCTTTATCCGCGGCGCATTGGTGGCGCAGGAAAGCAATCTTCAGACGGCCTTTTTTGTCCACAATAAAAAGCTGATTAAAGAAATTACCGAACTCGAACACAAATCACGCAAGCAAGACGTATTGGTCGATGACGAAGCCCTGTTTGCGTTTTATAACGAACGCCTGCCCGAGCTGGTGTGGAAAGATGCGAAAGGCGGCGTTTGGGGAAGCGAAGAGGGCGGACAAACCCAGTCGGACAAGACAGCCGATCAAAACGGACAAGCAAACCAGCGCAACGCAGGGCGTGTGGCGCAAGCCACGCACGCGGATTCCAAAGATGCGTCCAACCGCGTGCGTGAACCGAGTTCACACACCCGACAAAATGTTTCAGACGACCCCAAACCCAAAAAGCAGCCAGTATCCCCAAAAGGCCGTCTGAAACCTTTGCCCCTTGCCGATATCCGCACCTTTGAAGCCTGGCTCAAAACCGCCGAGCGCGACAATCCGCGCCTGCTGTTCCTCAGCCGCGACGATTTGATGCAACACGCCGCCGCGCACATTACCGAAGAACAGTTCCCTAAATTTTGGCAAACCGCAGACGGCAAGTTCAAACTTTCCTACCGCTTCGAGCCGCACCATCCGCTCGACGGCGTGACCATGACCGTGCCGCTGACCGTCCTCAACCGCCTGCACGCGCCGTCGCTTGAATGGCTGGTGCCCGGTATGTTGCGCGAAAAAATCCAGCTGCTGATTAAAGCCCTGCCGAAGCAAATCCGCCGCATTTGCGTGCCCGTACCCGATTTCATCACCAAATTCCTCGAAAGCAATCCCGACCGCCAAGCGGCCATCATTCCCCAGTTGGCGCACTTTATCGCCAAAAGCGCCGGCGATATGCGGATTCTCGAGCAAATCGACCAAGACGCATGGGCAGGGCAAGAATTGCCCGAACATTGCTATCTGAATCTGCGCATTATCGACGACGGCGGACAAGAGCTTGCCGGCGGTCGCAAACTGTACGAATTGCAACAACAGCTCGGCCAAGCCGCCGCTGTCACCTTCCGCGACAACACCCAAGAATTCGAGCGCGACAACGTTACCGCATGGGACATCGGCACCCTGCCCGAATCCATCAAATTCGCACGCGGCAAACAACAGCTCACCGGCTACCTCGGCCTGCAAAAAGAAAAAGACGGCCGCATCGCCCTGCGCCTGTTTGACACCACCGAAGCCGCCGAACAGGCACACCGTCAAGGCGTAATCGAATTGATGAAGCTGCAATTAAAAGAGCAGGTAAAAGATTTGAACAAAGGCATCCAAGGCTTCACCCAAGCCGCCATGCTGCTCAAACATATCAACGCCGACACCCTGCGCGACGACCTCACACAGGCCGTCTGCGACCGCGCCTTTATCGGCGAAGACGAGCTGCCGCGCAACGAAAAAGCCTTCAAAGAACAAATCAAACGCGCCCGCAGCCGCCTGCCCGCCGTCAAAGAAGCCCTCAGCCGCTACCTGCAGGAAACCGCCGCCGCCTACGCCGAACTCAACGGCAAACTCGGCAAACACCCGCTCACCCACCTCATGCGCCAACGCCTGCAAACCCTGCTCGCCGCCGGCTTCGCCACCCGTACCCCGTGGGCACAATGGCCACGCCTGCCCATCTACCTTAAAGCCATGACCCTGCGCCTCGAAAAATACAGCGGCAACCCCGCCCGCGACGCAGCCCGCGAAGCCGATATTCAAGAGCTGGAACAAATGTGGCAGGAAAAAACCGACGGCTTGGTGAAACAAGGACAACCCGTTTTTAATATAAAAATCAGCGGTTTTGACGATTGATTTGCAAAGAAACAATGGCGACGGCAAAGGTCTGGGCCAAGGCCATGCCCAACAGCGGCAGGCTGGCGAAAACTGAACCCGTCAGTACCGAGCCGATATCACAGGAAAACACAAAACCATCCCTCGCAAGCATCGCCACCATCAAAGCCGACAACAACAAACTTTCGCAGCCGACCAAAAACCAAATCATTTTAACCGAACGGCGTTTGCGCCATTTCATGATACCGGCGTGCAAAAGGCTGAATATCGGAACGGACAGGAAAGGATAAAGGAAATTGGTAA
>ERZ1674249.209-NODE-211-length-8020-cov-5.837414_pt1 | contig 8020 bp, 6 predicted proteins | sample MGYA00581198_ERZ1674249 | MGnify/ENA primary metagenome ERZ1674249 (study PRJEB41354, sample SAMEA4873349) | human saliva metagenome | biome: human-associated habitat [ENVO:00009003]; feature: mouth environment [ENVO:08000002]; material: saliva material...
ATTATACTATCAGAAGTCAGAAAATCACCAGTATATCCTCTACATCATAACACCTCTAAGAGTCCATATATAATAGGGAGAAAAACGAACCAGTACTGGTTACTTCTTCGACCAGTACTGGTCACAACTCGGAGTAGTACTGGTCACTATTAGCGACCAGTATTGGTTCGCTCGCTGACCAGTACTAGTCTATTTTATCCATCCCAAGAGAGTCACACATCACCCTCAGTAAGAGCGCCATACCCAAACACAATTATCCCCGTGCGGCAACAAGCACCACACGGGGATAATCAATATAGAGGAGGAGCTAACGATTAGCGGTCTGCCCCCTCTGCACACGTCCTCGTCCAACACAACAGGCCGGGGTACGATAGCAAAAGCATTTGTCTCATTATCCTCTATCTAATGATGCATCCCCCCTCTGTAATGGCGTAAAAGAAGGAGCTATATAGAGGTGAAGTATCAACCTATATTGGTCACTGGGTGAACCTATATTGGTCTACATCGCGACCTATATAGGTTTACTTCACGAGCAATATAGGTTCACCCAGCGCCCAATATAGATTCGCACAACCCAGTTGTAGGGAGGCGTGCTACGCCTCCTTAAGGAAGAGGGCTATATCTATATACAACTATCCCCCGTGCAGCGCCAAGCACTACACGGGGGATAGATGGATAATTAGGCGTGTGGGGCTAATGCCTACGGATTCTCGCCAGGTTTCATGTCAGCCTTCTGAGCACGCTCCTTCGTCCACCACATAGGGGGGACATACTTATATAGCTGAGCTTCCTTCTTCAGCTCGTCGAAGCTCATATCATTCTTGCTATAGTCAGGAGCAAAGATAGGACGCTCATAGATATACCCGTTCTTTGCAGAAAGAGTAGGCACCGTGCTACCTGTACTATTATCCTCCATCCAGTGAATACCCAGTGCAGGCGTATTCACACGGTTACGGTCATAGTAGTAGCTGAAGCGATAGCCCCAGTCAAGAGCTTCATAACGCTGGCGCATGACCCAGTCGGAGTTATGGTTGATCTGCATCTCAGCACGGGGCAGGTCACGACCAGGCTTGCGGAAGAAGGATGCCGTGGGATACTGAGCACGGATACCATTGCTGTACCAGAAGAAGGCATCAACAGGGATAGCAGTACGCCCCCAAGCAGAGGATTTCCCAGCTACCTTACGCACGATGCGGTGGCGTGAGCGGTATTGCTTCCCTCCCGAATGGAAGCGAGGAGCAAAGAAGGCCTGTGCATACTCCAACTTTTGCTCACTACGTTCACGTCCATCGAAAGGATCTCTGAATGTCTCTGACACAATATTAAAGAGGTAGACGAGTCCAGGACGAGACTTGAACGTATTCATCATATTCTTATTCTCCACCGAAGCCGTGTAGAAGACAGCAGACTTATGAGCTGGAAGAATCCCTCTCTTGAGCCCAAGCTGTCCCGACTTATCCAGTGAGTTCGAGCCATTCTTCAGCAGCGCTGCATTGGGTAGTAATGAAGACTCATACGTGGGAGAAGATGGATACCAAGTAGACGCAGAGGTGCCAGACGTATTGTAATCAAAACGCTGAATGTAATAATCCTTCAGATTAATGTCTACATCCGTGGGGTTATAGAACTCCCATGCAGTAGCAGCTCCGTAATTACCACCACCGATAAAGACCTCGGAGATGATCAGATCACCCTTAGGAGCAGGGATCTCTACCGAGAGGCGATGCACCTTAGCCGAAGCAAGCTGCTTGACCTTCCACTTCGTTGAGACATCAGACGCTGTAGCTCTAAGCTCCTTGTCATAAGCATCGGTACGGAACTCCAAGGACATCTCACGACGACCACTGAACTTTGAGGGTACAGCCCAGAAGTAGTACGTACGCTTCTTACCCACGGGGACATCACCCTGATCGAAGTAGACACGCTGTGCCGTGGTAGCATTCTGCTCCGTACTCCACTTAGGCACGGACTGACCATTGCTATCCGACTCGAGGTCGAAGAGGTTCAACGCCCCTTCGGTCGTAAGAGCAGCGGTCTGCATCGTTATCTCGTGAGGTGAGTAGGTCATATTCCCCTGCGTGTTATCGATCGTAGCACCGACCATCGCTCCATAGAAGTGGAAGGTCAGGTTGTCGGCATAGTAGCCTCTAACCCCATTATCTACCTTAGTACGAAGTCGCGTCGGAGCAAAGTACATAGGCAGAGTATAGGGAAGCCCCGTATCGTAGAAGTAGCGAGGACCAGGGACCGAAGCAAGACCCGTCGTAGCATCGATACCACTTACACCAATAGCACCAGCTATAAGGATATTGTCCGCATCGGGATTGATACCAGCGGGGGCATCAACATCGATACGAGCCTTATAGCGGTTCCCCTCCTTCTTGAGAATCGTGAGTGAGCTCTCACGGACTGTGACTGCAGAAGATGCGCTACCCTCCCTCTTGAAAGCAATGTAGAGCTTCTCCGTGTCGTTAGTCTTCCAGACAAACTTCAGACCAGCATGCTGGTTACCAACGATATTCTCCTGGATCTCCATTGCACGAAGATCACTGGAGGGAAGCCCCTCAATATCTACATTGAGAGAGATCTTCTGACCACTGTTAGCCTCCGCACTTACAGCAGGAGCCGTCACAGGGGCATCTTCATTCTTACAAGCACTCATCCCCATCGTCAGAGCGGCGAGCAGGGTAGCACCGTAGATACGTAGTAAATTCATTCCTATTTGAGTAGAGTAATTAAGTGGTTAGGGTACAAACTCGAAGGTATCGTCATCACCTTCATTGATACCATCAGGCAGCGTACCGCTACCTGCGATAAGGATGCTTTGCCCGAGGGCAACGTTGAGGAACTCAGCTCGAGGAGCCTCATACTGGGCTTGGAGCCCAAACGATTCGTTCTGCTTCATAGACTAATAAATTACTTGATACATCCTCTTAGCTGTGGATGCAACCTCCTTCCAGAGGCGATATTGCAGCCACTATGTAGCCACGTGGAGAGGCGCATGCGAACCCGAGGTTGGAGCGGCAAAGTTAATAGAATTCCAATAATTGCAAATAAACGTATCACAAACAAGCCTTTATAAAAAGCCCTCAGAAACGCTGACTCACAAGCACTTAAGATCTATATACACATGATAAAATAAATCAAAATTCTAAGCGTTTAATTCGACGAAACACAAGACAACACATATGACCAGCTGAAAAATCACCTATTTCCCGACGAATCACGCAGGCTATGGATCGCTATAAAAGTGGTACTTTTGCGCTGACTAAGCCCTTGTGAATGGGCAAAGCTCCCCAAGACTTCAGTACTTTATATGCAAGCTCTCAATTCGTGGCTACACGATGTCTTCATCACCCCCTCGGTGCTGGAGACCCTTGTATGGCTCACCCTCGTCTCTTCCGTAGGCATCCTACTCGGCAAGCTGCGCGTGGGTAAGATATCTCTCGGCATCACCTTTGTATTCTTCGTCGGGATCCTCTTCGCTCACTTCGGCGTGCGAGTCGACCCCGAGATGAATAGCTTTGCCCAGACCCTTGGCTTAGCACTCTTCGTCTACGCCCTCGGTGTCGAGGTGGGGCCGTCCTTCTTCCCTTCGCTCAAGAGTCAGGGTGTGCTATATAATACGTTAGGCCTTATGGTCATCGGCCTCGGCCTCACCGTCGTGGTCGCCCTACATTATATATTCGGTATCTCGATGCCGAATATGCTCGGGATCATGGCCGGCGCTGTGACGAATACACCGATGCTCGCAGCCGTACAGAGCACGATGCAGGACGCACTCGGCTCTGCCGGTGCTCGCCAAGTCGCTGACCTTGCGCTCGGCTGCGCTCTCACCTACCCTCTCGGCGTCGTCGGGATGATCCTCGCCATACTGACCCTCAATATCCTTGATCCGAAGCGCCACAAGCGCAATGAGCAGGACAACTCCCGCAATACCTATATCACCGAGCTGGAGCTCACGAACGAAGCTCTCTTCGGTAAGACCATCCTCGAAGCCGTACGCCTCGAGGAGAAGCACTTCATCATCTCGCGCATCTGGCGTGGTGATACGCTGATCATCCCCTCCTCACAGACGGTACTCCACGAGGGTGACCACCTCTTGGTCTTGGTACACCCTGAGGACGTCGAGGAGATGGAGCAGTTCTTCGGTCGCCGTGCTGAGAGCCGCGACTGGAACCGCCCCGACATCGACTGGGATGCTATCGACTCCCAGCTCGTCAGCAAGCGCATCATCATCACGAACTCCAAGGTCAATGGCGCTAAGCTCGGTGCTCTACGCCTGCGCAACCAGTACGGGATCAACATCACACGTATCGACCGTGCTGGTATCGAGATCCTCGCTACACCCGACCTACACCTGCAGCTCGGTGACCGCCTCTCGGTGGTAGGTGAAGCGCAGGAGATCGAGCGCGCCTCGAAGTTCCTCGGGGACTCGATCAACGTCCTCGACAAGCCGAAGCTCTTCAGCTTTTTCTTCGGCCTCGCCGTAGGCTGTATCCTCGGCTCGATCCCCTTAGCTATCCCTGGACTGAGCATGCCGATCAAGCTCGGGCTCGCTGGGGGGCCTATCATCGTGGGTATCCTGATGGGGGCCTTCGGTGCACGCCTGCGCATCGCTACCTATATGAGTAATAGTGCCACGCAGCTCATCAAGCAGCTCGGCATCATCATCTATCTCGCTGGGCTGGGTCTGGCCAGTGGTGAGCACTTCTTCGAGATGATCATCCACGGAGATGGCCTGCTCTGGATTGGCTTAGGCTTCCTCATCACCTACCTCCCGACGATGGCTGTCGGGCTTCTCTCGCTCTTCGGCTACAAGAAGACGCATGCCGAGACTGTCGGGATGCTCTGTGGCGTGATGGCGAACTCTATGGCGCTGGACTATGCGATGTCCATCAACGAGTCGCGCTCCAGCTCCGTAGCCTATGCTATCGTCTATCCCGTGGGGATGTTCGTACGTATCATATCTGCTCAGATCCTCCTGAGCTTCTTCCTCTAACTTCGACTATATGCCTCAGCAAGACGGACTCATCGTCCTCTCGGGAGGGATGGACAGCGTCACCCTCCTCTACGAATATCAGGCGAGTATCGCGCTGGCCATATCCTTCGACTACGGGTCAAAGCATAACGAACAGGAGATCCCCTACGCCCGCCTGCACTGCGAGCGCCTTGGTATCGAGCACCTGACGATCCCTCTCGGCTTCATGGGCCAGTACTTCCGCAGTGCTCTTCTTCAGGGTGGCGGTGAGATCCCCAAGGGGAGCTACGACGAGGAGAATATGGCTGCGACGGTCGTCCCCTTCCGCAACGGCATTATGCTCTCCATCGCTGCTGGTCTCGCTGAGAGCCGAGGCCTAAAGCACGTATATATCGCCAATCACTTCGGTGACCACGCTATCTACCCCGACTGCCGTGCCTCCTTCATCCGCCCGATGCACGAGGCTATCGCTGCCGGCACAGGCAATGGCGTCGAGGTCACAGCCCCCTATACCGATATTAGTAAGGGCGAGATCGCTCGCCATGGCAAGGAACTCGGCATCAACTATGCCGAGACCTGGAGCTGCTACGAAGGCGGAGCCGTGCAGTGTGGCCAGTGTGGCACCTGCATCGAGCGCCGTGAGGCCATGCTCGAGGCTGGCATCGAAGACCCCACCACCTACAAAGACTAATCACAAAGAACTCCTATCCGAATGAAGTTCATCTCCTGGAATGTCAACGGCCTACGTGCCGTCTTCACCAAGGGTTTTCCCGATATCATCAAAGAATTAGATGCTGACTTCGTCTGCCTACAAGAGACGAAGATGCAGGCGGGTCAGCTTGATGCCGATCTGCCCGGCTACATCAGCTACTGGAACTATGCCGTAAAGAAAGGCTATTCTGGTACCGCTATCTACACCCGCCACGAGCCTCTCAGCGTCAGCTACGGCATCGGTATCGAGGAGCACGACCAAGAGGGTCGCGTCATCACCCTCGAGTATCCCGACTTCTACCTCGTCACGGTCTACACGCCGAATTCGCAGGATGACCTCCGTCGCCTTGACTACCGCATGACCTGGGAAGACGCCTTCCGCTCATACCTCAAGGGGCTGGATGCGAAGAAGCCCGTCATCATCTGCGGTGACCTCAATGTAGCGCACAAGGAGATCGACCTGAAGAACCCCAAGTCCAACCGCCGCAATGCGGGCTTCACTGACGAAGAGCGAGGCAAGCTACAGGAGCTTTTGGATGCAGGCTTCATCGATACCTTCCGCCACTTCTATCCCGACCAAGCGGATATCTACTCATGGTGGTCGTACCGCTTCAAGGCCCGTGAGCGCAACTCAGGCTGGCGTATTGACTACTTCGTCGCCTCTGAGCGCCTCGCTCCCCGCCTCCAGGGTGCCGCCATCCACACGGAGATCTACGGCTCTGACCACTGCCCCGTAGAGCTCATCCTCGACTAATCTACCTAGAGATCGATCCACTATCACCTATGATCCTTTGTATAGAGACCTCCACGACGAAGTGCAGCGCCGCTCTCGGTCGTGGTAAAGAAATACTCGCTTCACGCGAAGCTGAGTCCCCCGAAGGTGGGCACGCCGCGGCCCTTGCCCCTATGGTCGACGAGCTGCTCAAGGCACTCCGTAGTCACGACGGGGCTTCCCTCTCGGCTATCGCCGTGAGTGCAGGCCCTGGTAGCTACACGGGACTGCGCATCGGGGCTTCGCTTGCCAAGGGCCTATGCCTCGGCTATCGCGTCCCCCTCATCGCTATCGACACGCTGGAGCTACTGGCACACCAAGCACAGTGCGCACTCCCCGAGGGTCGTACCGCTACGCTCTTCCCACTGCTGGACGCCCGACGAATGGAGGTCTATGCCGCAGAGTTCACCCACACGGGGGAGCGCAAGCAGGATGACTTCGCAGCGATCCTCAATCCCGAAGCACCTATCTTCGGCGCTGCCTCAGACCCTATACTCATCGGTAATGGCGCGACGAAGGCCCGTGGTCTGTGGCCAGAGCACAGCTATGAAGTATGGGACAAAGGCTTTGCCCCTACGGCGGGGGCTATGATCGCTCTTGCCACGGCATCCTTCGAGCGTGAAGACTTTGTCGACACAGCCTACTGGACGCCCAACTACCTCAAGGACTACGTCGCCGTCATCGCGAAGAACAAGGTCCTCAACCGCTAAGCACTCATGCCCCAACTCCCCCCGACGAATCAAGTCATCCTCACGGGTGAGCTCACCGAAGAACCGAGCGTGCACTATCTGGCGCCCGACTTCCCTGAGGTGCGCCTGCGCCTCAAGACCGAGGAGGAAGTCACGGGGCGCGAAGGTGGCCGTCCCTACCTCCAGCGGCTCTATCATCGCATCATCGCTCGCGGTCAAGCAGGGATCGCGCTGGAGCATCTGCACGCGGGAGCTCACATCTCCATCGCTGGCCGTATCGAGTACGTACGTGAGACCGACCGCGAAGGGCGAGTAAGCACCAGCACGGAGATCGTGGCGCTCAGGGTACGCATCCATCAGACGGCTCCCGCCACTGACCACCAGGGAGGAGCAAAACCAACCGCCCCCTCTTTCGACGCCCAGCGCTACAAGCCCGCCGAAGACGAGGATCCACTGAGCTAACCACTCCCACACAAGCTAAGAGGCACACCAAGGTATAGGTCAGATGACCAGCCTTGGTGTGCCTCTATTATATAGGTAGATCAGAGCGCCTGAAGGGGAGTGATACCCTCCTCAGACAAACGAGTTTGACACACAAATTATCGCCTTCATAAATCTCTACCATAGAGCCACTTCCCTGATACTACAAGAGCGAGCAAAATGAACCAGTACTGGTCGGCGATCTGACCAGTACTGGTTGCGACCGTGACTAGTACTGGTCACCTATACAAAGCAGTACTGGTCACTTCGTCGACCAGTACTGGTTACCTTACCTACTTCTTTGGGGTCAGTTCTCCTCCTACCCCAAAGCACTCCGCACCCACACCTCGGAGATAGGACGTCCCTTCCCTTTTCCGATATCTATCC
>ERZ1674249.210-NODE-212-length-8003-cov-8.903498_pt1 | contig 8003 bp, 6 predicted proteins | sample MGYA00581198_ERZ1674249 | MGnify/ENA primary metagenome ERZ1674249 (study PRJEB41354, sample SAMEA4873349) | human saliva metagenome | biome: human-associated habitat [ENVO:00009003]; feature: mouth environment [ENVO:08000002]; material: saliva material...
CGAGTGGCAAATAAGTTTGGGCTACGTACGTGGCTCTAATATCTACGTACGTGGATCTTTGGATTTACGTGCCTGGTCTTTAAGACTACGTGCGTAGACAGAGAAAAGCCACTACGGAAAGGCGCTTTTTCTTCACGAGAACTGCGCTTTTTCCTTCGCTGAATAAGAGGAATACTTGTAATAAGGCGAAGGGCTTGAGCGGTCACTTCGGGGAGGCATATCGGGGAGCTGGGCGTGCGATGCCTTAGCACTCGAAATAGAGGGCAGGACTCTATGCAACAGCCTCATACAGGTTCACCCGCCGACCAATATCGGTTTATATCACCCTTCCCTACGAGGACGAATCTTCCCCCTCAAGGATGGGCTATAAACGCATTCGGCTCCTCCACCCCAGGTTGGGTGAAGGAGCCGAATGACTCGTATGGGGAAGAAGGGACGTAGCCCTAAGGACTATTCCTCTTCGTTGGTGCGAGGCACGGAGGGCGTAGCTGACTTCGCTGCGGACTCCTGGGCTTCGCGCTGACGGGCAACAGCCTCTTCGTAGCTCATCGGACGAGCAGGACGCTCGGCAGGCTGAGCCACAGGGCGCTGCTCCTGCACGACGGGAGCGGGCGTAGCTGCTGATGCAGGCGCGGGCTGTGGAGCTGGAGCAGGGGTAGCTGCGGGGGCTTCGACAGGACGAGCTACGGGCGTCGTCTCCTGCTGGGGGCGCTGCTGGCGCTCCTGCTGACGAGGACGGCGGTCCTCACGCTGCTGACCTTCGGTGGACTGCTGGGCAGCTTCATTGTTGCGCTCGGGGCGCTGACGGCGGTTGTTGCCGTTGTTATTGCCCCCGTTGCCATTGCCATTATTATTGCCACCATTACCATTGTTGCTACCACCGTTGTTGCCATTGCCACGACCTTCGCGAGCGGGGCGCTCGGACTGGTCATTGCTACGCTCGGGACGATTCTGCTCACGGCGCTCGCCACGCTCCTGGCGGTCATTACGCTCTTGACGCTCACCACGCTCTTGACGTTGCTCACTGCGGTCATTGCGCTCGTTGCGCTCTTGACGGGGCTGACGGCCACCGCCCTGCTGACCTTGGTTGGGCTGCTTCTCCTGAGGCTGAGCTGGAGCTGCGGGCTGGGAAGGAGCTTCCTTGCCCTCCTTATTGTCGCGGTTCTTCTTGCGCTTGCTGCGAGACTTCTCACGCTGGAGGGTCTCGTCATCGGGGCGCTGACGGAGCGAACCACTGCGCTCACGACGGATGGACTGGAGACTGAGGTTGAGGGCCTTCACCGAGATCTGGATCTCCCAGATGCAGACGCAGAGCGAGAGCGCCAGAAGAACCATACCGACGCCGAAGACGACGCCACCAGCGACGTTCCACTCCAGGTAGTAGAGGAACATAGCCACGAGCGAGACCAGCAGGCTCGACGCACCGAGCACCTGCATCCAGCGGATGAGGTCGAGACGGCGGTAGAGGTTCTCAATCTGCTTGAGGGAGGTAGGCTCACCTTCGGGGTTATTCTCGTAGCGCTCCTTGAGGTTGCGCACCGTGGAGGCATAGGAGAGGAAGCGGTTGGTATAAGCCAGGAGGATGAGAGATATTGCCGAGAAAAGGAGCGGTGGCGTAGAGAGATTGAACTCAGTAGTCATAGGATATGATGTGAGTGATGGGGATGTAAAAGGGAAAGATTGGGGGGATTAGAAACGCGGAGGGAGGAGGGCCGCAAGACGACGATGGAGGATCGAAGCTAAGAGATGCTTAGCTACGGTGAAGTCCACCTCGTGACCCACTTCGCCAGCGATAGAGGCGACCTTGCCTTCCTTGAAGCCACAGGGATTGATGAGCTGGAAGGGAGCGAGGTCGGTGTTGACATTGAGGGCGAAGCCGTGCATCGTGACGTAGCGGCTGCTCTTCACACCGATAGCACAGATCTTACGCTCGCGCTGGGGATCACCGACATCGAGCCAGACACCCGTAGCTCCGTCCTTCAGCCCCGACTCGATCTTGAAGAAGGCGAGAAGCTCAATGACCGACTGCTCCAGCAGCTCGATATAAGCCTTCAGCCCGAGACCGAAGCGCTCCAGATCGAGGATGGGATAGCCGGTGATCTGCCCAGGACCGTGGTAGGTGACATCCCCCCCGCGCTCGACGGAGAAGAAGTCGTAGCCATTCTCACGGAGGAAGTCCTCGCTCATCAGCATATTCGTCGCATCGGCATGGAGGCCCATGGTGAAGACGGGATTGTGCTCACAGAAGAGGAGGAAGGACTCCGTGGGGCGGTGCTCGTGCTTAGCCTTCAGCTGGGCTTCGAAGAGCTCCTTCTGCAGTGCCCACGCATCGGCATAGGCGATACGGCCCATATCGCGGTAGCTATAGGGCTCTACATACGCTGGGAGAGGAAGGATACGGGGACCCGCTTCGTCGACCACGATATACTCTTGGTCGTAAGCAGGCTGCAGATCTTCGGGGAGCATAGCCTCCAGCTGGGCATGCGAAGGGGCATGGTGCGAGAGGTGCGTGAGAAGGGTCAGCTTGGGGCGAACGGCAAGCTCAGGTAGCAGGCGTTCGACATCCTCCACCGACTGGTGGCTGGGGTGCGGACGCTGATAGCGCAGGGCATTGATGACGAGGAGCTGTGAGCCACTGACCTTAGCCCATTCGCTGGGCTCGATAGTCTTCATATCGGTGATGTAGCTCACCTCGCCGATACGATAGCCCACGATAGGTAGCGAGCCATGCGCCAGCGAGATGGGCGTGACACGCTCACCGAAGAGCTCGAAGGAGGCATCACTCCCCTCCTCTATCGGGCAGAGGGTGAAGCGAGGCGTCCCTGGGTAGGGATGGTCACTGAAGACGTAGTGCATACGAGCACGCACCGAGTCAAGGACGCGCGGCTGCCCGTAGATGGGGATATCCTGACGCCACGCGATGGTACGCACATCGTCCAGACCGAACGTGTGGTCGTAGTGCTCGTGAGTCAAGAGGATAGCATCGATACGATCGATACCGAGACGTGTGGCTTGGTAGTGGAAGTCAGGGCCACAGTCGATGAGGATACGCTTCCCACCCTCGGTGATGATGAGGGCAGAGGTGCGCAGACGACGGTCACGAGCATCCGAGCTATGGCACACTGGGCAGCCACAGCCTACCTCGGGGATACCAGTGCTGGTGCCCGTACCGAGAAGAATTACCTTCATGTAAGTAGGAGGGAGAGCTACCACGGCAAAGAGATACCTTCTCTATCGAGTGAGAGAGGGTGCGTGGTAGAGCGAGTAGTTAGGTGAATAAGCAGCGAGGTGAAGGGTGGCTATCTAAGAGATGTACCTCACCTCAGGGGTGATCTGTAGGCCAAAGCGCTCTGCGACCTGCTCCTGCACATACTCTGCCAAGCGAGCGATGTCCTGCCCCGTAGCTTCGCCATCAGCATTGGCGAGGACGAGTGCCTGACGCTCATAGACGGCGGCATGCCCGAGACGATAGCCCTTGAGACCACAGCGGTCGATGAGCCAGCCTGCGGGGACCTTCACTTGTCCGTCGGGGAGATCGTAGTGCGGTGCTTCGGGATAAGCCTCACGAAGGCGCTCAAAAGCCTCGGCCGAGATGATGGGGTTCATAAAGAAGCTACCAGCGTTGCCCAAGACCTTGGGGTCGGGGAGCTTCTCTTGGCGTATGCGGATGACCTCGTCACGTACATCACGGGCGGTAGGCGTCGCCGTGCGAGCCTCCACGCGCTGACGGAGGTCAGCATAGTCGAGCTTCAGATGGGGGTGCTTGGAGAGGCGCAGGAGGACGTGCGTGACGATGTAGTCAGCTGCCTCGGGCTCCTTGAAGAAGCTATGGCGATAGCTGTAGTTGCACTCCTCGACAGCGAAGTGACGCACCTCACCCGTACGACGATGCACCGTATGCACCTCGCGGATGACCTCGCAGATCTCAGCGCCATAGGCCCCGATATTCTGCACAGCGGCAGCACCGACTTCGCCAGGGATAAGGGAGAGGTTCTCGACGCCGTAGAGCTCGGCTTCGGCCATCTGGGCTACGAAGTCGTCCCACTTGACGCCCGAGCCGACGAGGAGGTCGACCGTATCGGCCGTCTCAGCGAGACGCTCAATACTTTGGATTACCGAGTGGAGTACGATCCCATGAAAATTGGTGAGGAAGAGCAGGTTGCTTCCCTCACCAATAGTGATACAGCGACACTCTTGGAAGTACTCGTCACGGCTCAATAGCTGGAGATCCTCGATGCTGGCGAAGGGGATGAACCAGTCAGCCTGGGCATCGATACCGAAGGTATTGTGCTCACGTAGCGAGTAGCTCTGTAGTATCTCCATATAGATATAGGTAGCCCCGCCCCAGGGATTGGGGCGGGGGCTATAAAGTCTGATTAGTTATCGTTTTCCAGGAGCCATGCATCCTTGAAGTCAGGAGCAAAGCGAGCCTTGATAGCGTCACGGCTTGCAGCAGCTTCTTCGCGCGTATCGAAGCTGGCTACGATGACACGCAGCATACCTACGTCGTTGGTAGCGAGGACGGCGCTGTAGCCGGCCTGGACCATACGATCCTTGAGGTTGCGAGCATTCGTAGGATTCTGGAAGCTACCTACGACTACGCTATAGCGCTTCAGACGGGTAGCATCTTCGCCCTGGTAAGTAGTGACACGCTCCTTGCGTACGGTCACGGGGACAGCAGGAGTAGCTGCAGGGGCTTCATACTGTACGGCTGGCGTGGTGCTCTGAGTAGCGACCTCACGCTGCTTAGCCTGCTCGTAGGCCTTACGATAAGCGCTCTTCTTCGCACCGCAGGAGCTCAGCGAAGCAACTGCCACAAGTGCCAGAGAGGCCAAGATGATCTTCTTCATAATTCTCATTCTATGATTATGGACGTGATACAATGTATTGTAGACCAATGGCTACAAAGATAACAATTTGTCAGGACTGGGTGGCGGGACGACGCAGCACGTAGTGGCGCACGAGGCCCCACACATAGAGGAAGTCTTCACGGGCAAAGAGGTAGACCAAGAGGAGGTAGGTCAGCCCCAGTACTGCGCTCCCTATGGATAAACGCCAAAAGTCAGCAAGAGATGATAATGCATAGGTATCAAGTACCCAGAGAAGGCCTCCGGAAGCTGCACTCATCAGCGCGAAGGGGAAGAGCTCGCCCAGCTGCTGACCAAGGGGATAGTCAATGAATCGCCCCGAGTAATGGCTATTGATGAAGAGGAAGATCACCTGCGTGATCGCCGTACTCCACAGTAGCCCGTAGATACCGAACTGCAAGCCGATGAAAGCTGCAGCGACCCCGATGATACGCCGGATAATCTCCAGACGGAGGTGCAGATCACTGCGGCCCTTGGCCTCAAGGAGATTGATATTATAGGAGTTGATCGGGAAGAGAATCCCGCAGATACAGAGGATCTGGAAGTAAGGTGCAGCCGCCATCCACTTATCCCCGTAGAGGAAGTGATAGAGGGGATTAGCCAGCACGACCAGCGCCATCATCAGCGGACAAGAGAGCTGGAATAGGAGGCGCATCACACGACGATAACCCGCACGAAGGCGCTCCTTATCATTCTGGAAGCGCACGAAGACGGGGAAAGTCACCTTGTTGATGGGGTCAGCGATGACCGAGACAGGGACGATATATAGGGCGTTAGCATTGCCATAGAGCCCGAGGGTCGACAGCGAGAAGTAGCGCCCGATGAGGATCGTCATCAGGTTGTTGTACAGCGTGGTGATCATCCCAGCGCCGACCATACGCGAGCCATAGCCAAAGTGAAGCTTGAGCTTCTCCATGCTGAAGATCAGCTTAGGCCGCCAAGGGGACGAGCACCAGTAGCCGATGAGGCGCACGATCGAGTTGGCAAGTCCCATACCTACCAGCGCCCAGTAGCCATAGCCGAAGTAAGCCATTACGATACCCGTCAGCCCAGACAGCACGCCCGTAGCGAGCTGAATAAGCATGTCCTTGCGGAACTCCATCTGCCTCCAGACCAAGATCGCCTGGATACTGCACAGCGAGTTGATGACCACGCTCAGCGAGATCACACGCAGGACGGACACTAAGATGGGATTGCGGAAGTAGTCCGCGATCCATGGTGCTGCGATGAAGAGGATGAGGTAAAGCAGGCTACTCATCCCGATATTGTAGTAGAAGATCGTCGAGAGGTCAGCATCATCGACACGCTCCGAGCGCGTCAGCGAGCTCCCGAAGCCAATATCGGCAAGCTGGGCGGAGATAGCAAGAAAGATCCCCAGTACGGCGAGCGTACCGAAGTCCTCCGGCACGAGAAGGCGCGCCAGAGCGAGATTCACCACGAAGGTGGTCACACGCCCGACGATCTGCTGGATCGTCGACCAGCCAAAGCCCGAGACGGACTTCGCCTTGAGCTCTGCGACGTCGTCCGTGAGTTGGCCTATAGCCTCCGGATCGGGAGTAGGTAGATTCTCTTCCATCTATATGATAGGATATTATTCTTCGGAATGGGTGGAGTCGGGATCTTCGGGGAGAAGGGTCACCCCATAGAGTTGCTCCAGACGGGAGCGTAGCTCGGCGGCAAAGCCCTGACGCTGCTCGAGCTCGAGGAAGCAGGACTCTCTGAAGTCCTGCACGACGACACGGGCTTCGGTCTCCTTGACGATGCGCATCACGGGGCCCATCAGCTCATAGCTGAAGGTCAGGCAAATGCGCTCAGTAAGGATGCACTCACGGCGGGGTGCATCGGTAAGAGCTGCAAGGGCTGCTTCGCGATACGCTTCGATGAGGCCACTCGTACCAAGCTTCACGCCACCGAAGTAGCGCACGACGAGGACGATGACCTCCGTCAGCCCCAGCGAGACGAGGATACCATGAATGGGCTTGCCAGCCGTCCCCGAGGGCTCTCCATCATCATTCGCACGATAAGGTTCGCCCGTAGGACCCAAACGATAAGCCCAGCACACGTGGCGGGCATCGTAGTAGCGGGTACGCACTTCGCGCACACGCTCCAGTGCCTCCTCCTCGGTCGTCACGGGATAGGCGTAGGCGAGGAACTTACTTCTCTTCTCAGAGAACTCTCCTTCGCTGGGCTCGGCGAGCGTCCAATAGCTGTCGCTGATCTCTGTCGTCGGGCTCACTTAGGCAAAGAGGTGGGAGGCGTAGATATCGAGGGCCTTGCGCGTAGCATCGAGGCGCTCGGAGAGCTCAGGGCTCGCAGCTACCAAGGGTAGGCGCAGGCTATTGCTGTCGATGAGACGCATGAGATAGAGCAGGGCCTTGATCCCGACGGGATTGCCCTCCTGGAAGAGCTGGGTATTGATGGCGCGCATCTCCGTCTGGATCATGTCGGCCTCGTTGATATGCCCCTCCATCGCGAGGTGCGTCAGGTGGGAGAAGAGACGGGGATAGGCATTCCCTACTACGGAAATCACGCCTACAGCACCATTCTGGATGAAGGGCACGGTGAGCGCATCATCGCCCGAGAGGACGACGAAGTCCTCGGGCAGCTCGCACGCGGTGATCTGTGCCGCCTGCTGGGGATAGCCCGAAGCCTCCTTGATCCCGATGATATTATCGAAGTCTCGCGCCAAGCGCACGGCGGTATCGGGCGCCATATTCACCCCGACACGCCCCGGCACGTTGTAGAGCACCAGCGGAAGCGGGCTCGCCTCGGCCAGGTGGGCGAAGTGGCGATACATCCCCTCCTGCGAAGGCTTGTTGTAGTAGGGCACGACAGAGAGGACACCCGAGAGACCGCGGGGATCAAGCTCACGAAGGCGCTCTGCCGTCTCGCGGGTATTGTTACCCCCAAGGCCTATCATCAGCGGGCAGCGTCCTGCGACCTGCTCGACGATGTGGTCGGTGACTCGCTGACGCTCCTGACGCGTGAGGCAGGGCGACTCACCCGTCGTCCCGTGGATGACGATGAAGTCTGTAGCCCCATCACGGAGCAGATGTTCAAGGAGGCGCTCCAGGCTCTTATAGTCGACCTCTTGCGATTCGGTGAAGGGCGTGACCAGCGCCACGCCCATCCCGC
>ERZ1674249.217-NODE-219-length-7855-cov-4.356282_pt1 | contig 7855 bp, 4 predicted proteins | sample MGYA00581198_ERZ1674249 | MGnify/ENA primary metagenome ERZ1674249 (study PRJEB41354, sample SAMEA4873349) | human saliva metagenome | biome: human-associated habitat [ENVO:00009003]; feature: mouth environment [ENVO:08000002]; material: saliva material...
ATTGGGCTTGAAAGCCAAAATAAAAGGCCGTCTGAAAACCAAGTTTCAGACGGCCTTTATCCGTATGGCTAAACCTTAAAATCGGTTTAGACGACGATATTTACCAAGCGTCCGGGAACGACGATGATTTTCTTCGCAGGCTTGCCTTCCATGAATTTCACTGCGCCTTCGTTGGCAAGGGCGGCGGCTTCGAGGTCGGCTTTGGATGCGTCGGCGGCGACGGTGATTTTGCCGCGCAGTTTGCCGTTGACTTGAACCATCACTTCGATTTCGGATTTGACCAAGGCGGCTTCGTCGACTGTCGGCCAGCCTGCTTCCCACAGTTTCGCGCCGTTCAATTCGCTCCACAGGGTTTCGCAGATGTGCGGCACGATGGGCCACAACAGGCGCACGGCGGTTTCCAATACTTCTTGGGCGACGGCGCGGCCTTGTTCGCTGCCGGTGTCGGTTTTGTCGTATTGGTTGAGCAGTTCCATCACGGCGGCGATGGCGGTGTTGAACTGCTGGCGGCGGCCGTAGTCGTCGCTGACTTTGGCGGTGGTGGCGTGCAGTTTGTGGCGCAGGTCTTTGAGTTCTTTAGACAAACCGTCTTGGCTGCCTGCAAACGCTTTGACTGCGCCGCCTTGCTTCAGGTATTCGTAAACGGTGCGCCACAGACGGCGCAGGAAGCGGTGCGCGCCTTCGACGCCGCTGTCGCTCCATTCGAGGGACTGTTCGGGCGGTGCGGCGAACATCATGAACAGGCGGGCGGTGTCCGCACCGTAGGCGTTAATCAGTTCTTGCGGATCGACGCCGTTGTTTTTGGACTTGGACATTTTTTCCGTGCCACTGATGACGACGGGCAGGCCGTCGGCTTTGAGGACGGCGGAAACGGGGCGGCCTTTGTCGTCGAACGTCAGCTCGACATCGGCAGGGTTGATCCAGTCTTTGCCGCCTTTGTCGTTTTCGCGGTAGTAGGTTTCGCAAACGACCATGCCTTGCGTCAGCAGGCGTTCAAATGGTTCGTCAACATTGACCAATCCTTCGTCGCGCATCAGTTTGGTGAAGAAACGCGCGTACAGGAGGTGCAGAATCGCGTGTTCGATACCGCCGATGTATTGGTCGACCGCGCCCCAGTATTTTGCGGCTTCAGTCGATACCATGCCTTCTGCGAACTTGGGCGACATGTAGCGGAAGAAATACCAGCTCGATTCCATGAAAGTGTCCATTGTGTCGGTTTCGCGTTTCGCCGCGCCGCCGCAGCATGGGCAGGTGGTTTCGTAAAATTCGGGCATTTTTGCCAAAGGCGAACCCATGCCGTCGGGTACGACGTTTTCAGGCAGGACGACGGGCAGTTGGTCGGCAGGGACGGGGACGTCGCCGCATTTTTCGCAATGGACGATAGGAATCGGGCAGCCCCAGTAGCGTTGGCGCGAAATACCCCAGTCGCGCAGGCGGTATTGGGTTTTTGGTTTGCCTGCGTCTTGACTTTGCAGCTTGGCGGCGATGGCGTCAAAGGCCGTCTGAAAATTCATGCCGTCCAAGTCGCCGCTGTTGACCAATACGCCGTTTTCTTTGTCGCCGTACCATTCTTGCCATTGGTTTGCGTCGAATGCGTTGTCGCCGACGGCAATGACTTGTTTTTTAGGCAGATTGTATTTGGTGGCGAACTCGAAATCGCGTTCGTCGTGTGCCGGAACAGCCATCACCGCGCCGTCGCCGTAGCCCCATAATACATAGTTGGCAATCCACACTTCCAGCTTGTCGCCGTTGAGCGGGTTGACGACGTAGCGGCCGGTCGGCACGCCTTTTTTCTCCATCGTCGCCATGTCGGCTTCGGCAACCGAGCCGGCTTTGCATTCGGCGATAAATGCCTGCAATTCGGGTTTGTTGGCGGCTGCGGCGGTTGCCAGCGGATGCTCGGCGGCAACGGCAACATAAGTCGCACCCATCAGCGTGTCGGGGCGGGTGGTATAAACTTGCAGGAATTTCGCGTAATCGCCTTCCAAGCCTTGTTTGCTGTCGTCTGAAACGGCGAAGCGCACGGTCATACCGCGTGATTTGCCGATCCAGTTACGCTGCATGGTTTTAACTTGTTCCGGCCAGTGTTCCAGCTTGTCCAAATCGTTGAGCAGCTCTTCGGCGTAATCCGTGATTTTGAAGTAATACATCGGGATTTCGCGTTTTTCGATCAACGCGCCCGAACGCCAGCCGCGTCCGTCGATGACTTGCTCGTTGGCAAGGACGGTTTGGTCGACCGGGTCCCAGTTTACCGTGCCGTTTTTGCGATAGACGATGCCTTTTTCAAACAGCTTGGTAAACAGCCATTGTTCCCAGCGGTAGTATTCGGGTTTGCAGGTGGCGACTTCGCGCTCCCAGTCAATCGCAAAACCCAGGCTTTTGAGCTGGGTTTTCATGTATTCGATGTTGTCGTAGGTCCATGCGGCGGGGGCGACGTTGTTTTTCATCGCCGCATTTTCCGCCGGCATGCCGAACGCGTCCCAACCCATAGGCTGCATGACGTTGAAGCCGTTTAAGCGTTTGAAGCGGCTCAATACGTCGCCGATGGTGTAGTTGCGCACATGCCCCATGTGCAGCTTGCCGCTGGGGTAGGGGAACATGGAGAGGCAGTAGTATTTGGGTTTGGAAGCGTCTTCGGAGACGTTGAAAATACGGGCGTCATCCCATTTTTTCTGCGCCGCAGGCTCGATGGCGGCGGGTTGGTAATGTTCTTGCATGGTCATTCTGTTTTTCGCTTGAAAACGTTAGGAAAAATAAAGGATGGATTATAGCAGGTTGTCGGTGTGATTGTTGACGACAGGAAAATACGTTAAAAGGCCGTCTGAAAACGGATTTTCAGACGGCCTTTTTGGTGATTTCCTGCGCTTATTTGCCGGGAACGACTCCCATGCGCTGTTTCAGCGAGGTGTTCGCCTGTTTGAACAACGAGGCGTAATAGGTGGCGTTGGTCATCACTTTTTTCACATAATCGCGGGTTTCTGTAAACGGGATGGTTTCGGCGTAAATCGCGCCTTCTAGAGGCATAGAAGCCTGCCAGTTGCGGGCGCGGCCGGGGCCGGCGTTGTAGCCTGCGGTGGCCATCACTTCGTTATTTTGCAGGCGGCGTTTGGCATCTGCCATGTACCAAGTACCCATGCGGATGTTGCCGTCCATGGTGTAGAGTTCGCTGCTGCTCATGCCGATTTTACCGGCGATTTCGCGGGCGGTTGCAGGCATGACCTGCATCAGGCCTTGTGCGCCGACGCTGGATTGCGCGCCCATGACAAAACGGCTCTCTTGGCGAATCAAACCGTAAACCCATGCCGGGTCAATGCCTGCCTGTGCGGCATAGCGGACGGTCAGGTCTTTAAACGGAGAGATATAGCGCAGTTTGTAGTTGAGTTTGTGGTCGGTACGGTCGGCGCTGTTGATCGCCATGTCGTAGAACTGGTTGTCAAAAGCGACTTGTGCGGCAGTCAGCAGATTGTCTTCGTTGAAGTCGCGGGTGGCAAAACGCCATTCTGCCTGTGCCTGACGGCGCATTTTAGAGTCGCCGTTGCTTTGGCTGTTTTTAAACAAAACCAATGCGCGTTTGATGGCGCCGTCTTCGCTCATGCGGCGGACGTCTCTGGCATCGGCATCGGAAACGTTGTTGCGCGTATTGATGCGGCGGCCCAGCTCTTCACCTGCCAATACAGCGTAGAAATTGCGGCCGGAAGCGGCGGCTTTTTCATACATTTCTTTGGCTTGACTGCTTTTGCCTTGTGCAGCGAAGCTGCGGCCCAGCCAATATTGCCATGTCGGGTCTTTTTGCAGTTTTTCAGGCATATGCTGAATCACGCTTGCCAATCCGTCCCAACGTTGCAGGCGCAAGGCGGCGCGTGCGTACCATTCCAATTGCTCGTCGGTCAGTTGCTTGCGGTCGGAAACGCGGCCGTAGTAGCTCAAAGCAGTCGGCATGTTTTGGCTTTGTGCATGGTAGTGGCCCAATACGCCCCATGCGAAGCTGCGTTGTTCGCGGCTGAGGCCGGATTCCATGTCGGACAGGGTAGCGGCGGCAGAAGCGGATTTGCGTGCATCTTTGCCGATTACGCTCAACAGGCTGTATTCGGTCGCACCTTGCGCACCACCTTCAAACGGGCTGCCCAATGCGGCGGCTAGGTTGCGTGCATCCGTGGTTTGGCTGTTGCTCAACAAGCCGCGCACGCGACGCCATGCGTCGTTGGTGTTCAGACGGCCTGAAGCTGCCGCGCTTTCAACCAAGCGGGTACAACCGGCAGGCAGTTTGCCGGTAACGCGAACCAGCTCGGCGGCTTTGCTGTCATTGCCGCTGCTCAAATCGGCATAACATTGCACTTCTTGTGCAACACCGGCGGCGTTCAATTTGCCGAATTCTTGACGGAACAAATCCCATTGGCCGCGCGCGCCCAAGGTTTTCAGCCATTCGTTGCGGACGTTTTCAGCCATTGCGCTGTCGCTGGCTTGGGATAAAAATTGTTGTACCCAAGCATCGTCGCCGCGTTTGGCGGCATCGATGGCGCTTTGGTATTGGCTGTAATCGGACAGGACTTTGGATTCGCTGTCGGCGCGGCGTGAAGGAATAGAAGTGGATTTAGGCTGAACGACGCTTTCGGTTTTCGAAGCAGTCGGTATGTTTTGGGTGGCGCACGCCGATAAAACAGCGGCGGTAATCAAGCTGAGGGAGAGAGGGAAAAGACGTTGAACGTTCATTGGATACCGTGTCGTTTTTAGAATCAAAATAGCTGCTTATTTTAAATGATTTATGCGGAATAACCGAATTACAAACCGATATTTACATTTTCAAAGCCCGGAAATGACTCAGGCCGTCTGAAATATGAAACACTTTTGAGGTATTCCTAATTCAGACGGCCTGTTATGAAGGAAGTCGTCAATCGGGTTTGTGCTCGATATAGTCTTGCGGTTTGTCGGCTTTGCCGGTGCGCGTAACCGTGTATTCGCCTTCGATAATGTCTTCATCATCTTTGGCTGGGCCGTAAGTCTGACGGCTTTGGAAAGACTGTGCAGAAGAAACGGGCGTATTGCCTTTAAACGGAATCAGCAAGAGCAGGGCGACGGCGGTTGAAATAAAACCGGGGCTGAGCAGGAAAACCGCGGCGGCAGTATAGCGAATTGGCCACAGCATTTGATAGAGGGAAATGTTTTGGCCGCTGCGGACGGCTGCACCTGCGAGCAAAAGGCCGGAAATGCCGGTATGGCGCAGCATAAAGATACCGCTGATAAAGCTGACGGCCATTACAAACAGCGTCCAGCCGCCGCCTATCCAGTCGGCAACCCAGACGATGGACATGATTTCCAAAAAGATTAAAACCAAAAAACCGATTCCAAAATACTGCATAAGAGTTTGTTCCTTCATTCAACGGATAGTGTCGATTGTCTTCTATCTAGATAAAGATAAACCTTATTTTTTCAAGCAAATGCTGTGTGAAAAAGGGTAAACGGACGATGAGGCCGTCTGAACGGAGATAAAAAGAAGACTGATGTTTCAGACGGCCTTTAGATATTCTATCGCATCACATTGTTCCAATCGCTTTCAAAATAACTGACGAGAATTTGGTTGTTCAAATAATTTGCTTCAACCTTGCGCCTTGCCATATCGGGCGGAAAGCGGAACATTTCGGCGGCGGTCTGGGCATTGAGATAGCGGGTGGGTACGTCGAATTTTTGCGGAATGGGGAAGTTTTGGTCAAACCCTGCCAGCACAAATCCCCATTCGCCAAAGGAGGGGACGTAGACATGATAGGGCGCGGTGTTCAACTTGGCCGCTTCGAGGGTGGCGACGACCGACCAGTAGGCGTTAGGGGCGAAATAAGGCGAAGTGGATTGCACAACAATTTTGCCCTGCGGCTCAAGATGGCGGGCAACAAGGCGGTACATGGGGACAGAGTAGAGTTTGCCCAGCGAGAAATTGGACGGGTCGGGCAGGTCGATGATGATAACGTCGAATTTTTCAGACGACCCTTCCAGCCATTTGGCGGCATCGTCGTTGACGACGTGCATTTTGGGATGGGACAGCGAGCCTTGGTTGAGTGCGCTTAAGGTGGCGGAGGTTTTAAAAGTAGCGGTCATGTCGGGGTCGAGATCGACCAAAGTAACATTTTTGACCTGCGGATATTTCAAGACTTCGCGTGCCGCCAAGCCGTCGCCGCCGCCGAGAATCAGGACGCGTTCGGCATTGGGAACCATCTGCATGGCGGGCAGAACGAGTGCTTCGTGGTAACGGGCTTCGTCGCGTGAGGAGAATTGCAGGTTGCCGTTGATATAGAGGCGGGTATCGTCTTTCCAGCGGGTAACAACCAGCCTTTGGTAGGGCGAGTGGCTTTGATAGACGACGGGATCGCCGAAATAGCTTTGTTCGGCTTTGAAGGAAATGCGGTCGGCGTAGGCGAAGATGGCGGCGAGGATGGACAAGACAATTAGCGCACGCAGGCGGATGGCGCGGTAGCGTGGCAGTTCGGCTTTAAACACGCGTGCGGTCAGATAGGCGACGGCGGCATTGAGGATGCCGAACAATAAGGCGGAACGCGCCATACCGAGTTTTGGGGCGAGCAGGAGCGGAAATAATAAGGAGACGGCAAGTGCGCCCAAGTAGTCGAAGGTCAGGACTTTGGAAACGAGTTCTTTAAATTCCGCCCCTTTTTGGTTTAACACGCGCATGACCAACGGGATTTCCATGCCGACAACCATGCCGACAATCAGTACAAAAGCGTAGAGCAGGGTACGGAACGGGGCGGCGGATAAACCGAAGGCCACAAATAATGCCAGCGCGGAAATGCCGCCGATGATGCCGACCAGAAGTTCGATTTCGATAAATCGGTGCAACACGTCTTTATCTTTGATGTATTGGGTCAGGTGTGCACCTATGCCCATCGAGAAAAGATAAAGCCCGATGACGGAGGAAAACTGCAAAATACTGTCGCCCAAAAGATAGCTTGCGAGCGCGGCGATGATGAGCTCGTAGGCGAGGCCGCAGCTGGCGACGATGAAAACAGAGATAATGAGGGTGCGGTGGGCATTCATGATGACGTTTTTGTGGCTTGAGTGTGGGCAATGTAATGATTTTTAAGGTAGGCTGCAAGTTTATTTATAGGATGTAGAAAAGGCCGTCTGAACGAATTGTTTCAGACGGCCTTTAATCTGTCAGGCATTAATAGCGGTGTTTGAATACCATGCCCACTGCGTAAGAAGATTTTTTCGGCAAATCTTCGTCGTATTTCGGATTGACACTTTCTTTCAACCAGCCGGCGCCGAGTGTGGCGGTCGTCCGTTTGGAGAAGCTGTAATCAGTGCTGACGGCGACGTGTTTGTAGTTTTCGCCGATGGAGCTTTTACCGTAGGCAAAGCCGATTTGAGGTTTGAAATTGCCGATTTTATATGAACCCGACACCATAAATTCTTTGGTGTTGTTGATTTCTTTGTCTTCGTGTTCTTTATTCTTATCGTCCACCCATCGACCCCAACAGCTGAAGCCGTCGCAAGTGTTTTTGGCGTATTGGAACGCGGCATCAACGGAGATTTTGTCTTTGCTGTATCCGGCCATGAAAGCGTGGGCTTGGAAGTCTTTGGTTTCGGATGGGGAGTCGTTGGGTGCGTATTCGGCAGCATAGTGGGCGTTAAAGCCGTTGTTGGGGTGGTAGTAGTCCACGCCCCAGCCGAAGACCCAGTCGCCGTCACGTTTTTTGTCTGGATTCCAGTTGTTGTTGTTGCGTGCGGCATTGGAGCCGGGGGAGACGTTGAATTTGAATTGGAAACCGTTTTTCCAAGGCGACTCATAAGCCATAGAAACGCGGCGTTGACCGAAGCGGGAAATTTTGCCGAATTCCAAAATCGGGCTGTT
>ERZ1674249.278-NODE-280-length-6865-cov-8.196035_pt1 | contig 6865 bp, 4 predicted proteins | sample MGYA00581198_ERZ1674249 | MGnify/ENA primary metagenome ERZ1674249 (study PRJEB41354, sample SAMEA4873349) | human saliva metagenome | biome: human-associated habitat [ENVO:00009003]; feature: mouth environment [ENVO:08000002]; material: saliva material...
TCATCGCGACCTATATAGCTTCGTCGTCGGACCAATATAGGTCAGCCCGCCGACCTATATTGGTTGATAGCTCTCCCTTATATTCTTCCCCATTTCTCAGCGAGGAAAGAGGTGACATTGGGGGCTCTATAAATGCGTTCGTAAAGGAATTAAAGAACAGTACATCTGTGCCTTCTGAATGGAGAATGTACTTGTGATAAGGGCTCTCGGCCTACCCTCGGGTGGTGGAGTCTTGCTTATGGAGGAAATAATATATTTGGGGTGAACGGATCGCGTGATCCTAATTGCAATCATTAATACCCCAAGCGTATGAAAAAGACGATACTGCGTGTGGCGATGAGTAGCCTCTTTCTTGGCTTCGTCACTCTGAGTGCAGCTTTCCTCTCCTCGTGTGATAAGGAGAAGGAGAGATCAGAACCGATATCTGGCTCTTTCCCCTCAAAGCACCCCATCTCAGGCTTCTTCCGAGTGATTAAGGCTGAGGCAACCCTTACACCTGTGGAGAAAACTCCACAGAAAGATCGATCAGATTACCTCTGCTGGGAGATTGTCCCTGGATCAGAGGTCCGCTATTCGATCATACGTGATGAGGAGAAGGTCTCGCAAATATATAAGGAGCGTAAGATGCGTGAGGATGTCACCTTCTACAGTGTGATTGGGCCGTTCAATACATTGGGTGTCCATGGGCTGCAGGCCATGACGCTGAGCTTTACTCGTGACGCAGATCATGTGGTGACGGATCTCTCCTCGCAGGCACTACTCAGCTACGAGCACCTGTATAAGACATACTATGAGCGTGAGCCACTCGCACCAGGTGCTAAGACTTGGTATTATAGGTTTTTAGCTCATGAAGTTGGGCCTAAGACTATTCGAGAAGAAGCGAGCTTGGCAAGTCTTACTCCAAAGGATCTTTGGTGGACCTTCTGGGGGTACTACTTAAATTCCGAATTCACTACTCGTGATGCCTCTGCCTACCTCTACCTGAAGAAGGATGCTGTCGACTTGACGGCGGGTAAGCTCGTCCTCACATTTGTCCGCGACGAAGGAAATCCTGTGAAGGTGGAGCTTCCCACGAAGTAGCCTCGTACCTATCATCAACGCTCCCGACCAGTGCCTTCAGGAGGTGCTGGGCGGGAGCGTCTGCATGAAGAAGTGTCGGGTGGGGGAGCTTATGTCGGTGATTTTTATTACCTTTGTGGCAAAGAGATGATCGAGAGAGGAGGCGACAGAGCTTCCTCTCTTTGCATTCATCCCCTATTATCCTACGAGACGCGTCATGATCGATAAGAGCTACATCGAGGGAATTGCTTCCCAGTACTGTGCCACCGAGCACCCCGATTATTATATTGTAGAAGTCGCTGTCCACCCTGGCAATCGTATTATCGTCGAGCTGGGTGCCCGTGGGGGCATCAGCATCGATGCATGCGTCGCCCTCTCGAAGCATATCGAGGGGCAGCTGGACCGTGAGGCAGAGGACTTCGAGCTCGAGGTAGGCTCCGCAGGCCTCACCGCACCCTTCAAGGTCCTCCGTCAGTACACCGACGCTATCGGTGAGGAGGTCGAGGTGCTCCGTAAGGGGGGCATCAAGGAGAAGGGCGTCCTCTCTGATGCTACTGCCGAAGCGATCACCCTCACCGTCGTGCGTAAGGTACGCCCCGAGGGTCAGAAGCGCAAGATCGAGGTCGAGGAAGCCCTCCCCATCCCGATGGATGAGGTGCTACAGACCAAGCGTGTCTTGAAGTTCTAAATCCTCACCCTATCCAAGTAGAAGAATAAAACCTATATAATAGCCCCATGGCAAAGAAGAAAGAGACTACCAGCTTGATCGAAGCGCTCCTCGAGTATCAGGAGCTCAAGAGTATCGACCGCAATACGCTGATCGCGGTCATGGAGGATTCCCTCCGCAATGTCCTGTCGAAGATGTTTGGCTCGGACGATACCTTTGACGTCATCATCAACGTCGAGAAGAAGGGTGACTTCGAGATCTGGCGTACGCGTCACGTCGTCGCCGATGAGGACTTCGTCGATGAGGTGCGTGAGGTGCCCCTGAGCGAAGCCCAGCGCTTCGACTCAGAGATCTCTGTCGGCGAGGACTTCGTCGATGCAGTCGACTTCAACTCCTTCGGTCGCCGCGCAGTCATCAACCTGCGTCAGGCCCTGGCAAGCAAGATCCTCGAGCTGCAGAAGGAGCACTTCTACCACAGCTTCGTAGGCCGTGTGGGCGAGCTGATCTCCGCCGAAGTCTATCAGGTATGGAAGCGCGAAGCCCTGCTCATCGACGATGAGGGCAACGAGCTCCTCATGCCCAAGACCGAGCAGATCCCTGGCGACTTCTTCCGCAAGGGTGAGACGGTACGCGCTGTCATCGAGCGTGTAGAGAACGAGAACAGCAATCCTAAGGTCATCCTTTCGCGTGTCAGCCCAGAGTTCCTCAAGCGTCTCTTGGAGCTCAACGTGCCTGAGATCGCCGATGGCCTTATCACGATCCGTGCCGCAGCCCGTATCCCTGGTGAGCGCGCTAAGATCGCCGTAGAGTCGTATGACGACCGCATCGACCCCGTAGGGGCTTGCGTCGGGGTCAACGGTTCGCGTATCCGCAGCATCGTCCGTGAGCTGAAGGGTGAGAACATCGACGTGACGACCTACACCACGAACCCCATGCTCTTCATCCAGCGCGCGCTCAGCCCTGGGAAGGCCGTGGCTATCGCCCTCAGCGACGAGGACGAAGAAATCAAGCAGGCCGAGGTCTATATGCGCCCCGATCAGGTGCCCTTGGCTATCGGTAAGAACGCTGCCAACCTCAAGCTGGCTTCGCTCCTGACCGGCTACCGTATCGAGATCTTCCGCGACGAAGAGGGTGCTACGGGTGAGGAGGATATCTACCTCGATGAGTTCTCTGACGAGATCGACGAGCAGATGATCCAGGCCCTCAAGGAGGAAGGCTATACTACGGCTAAGTCCGTACTGCGTGAGGATCGTGCTACGCTCCTTGCGAAGACTGAGCTGGACGAAGATGTCCTCGACCGTATCCTCGAGGTCCTCAGCGCCGAGTTCTCCGAAGAAGAGCCCTACGAAGCTGACGAGCCCACCGCTGAGCTCGCCACTGAAGAGGGAGAAGAAGACTAATCCGTCCCGCCCGCCCGCTGCCCAGCTGTCGCTCCCTGTAGTGTAGATACCCATTAGCGAGAAGCCCGAGCAAGCCAGCAGCGAGCCCGTGAAGAGGCGGACATAAACCATTCAAAAGAGAAGATACATGCCAAAGGACATCAAGCTCTTTACCTTGGCCAAGGAACTCAACGTAGGGATTGGCTCATTCAAGGATTCGTTAGAGAAGAAGAACGTCTTAGACGTCAATACTATCACCCCCAACACTCGCGTACCCCGCGAGGTGGCCGAGCAGCTCATCGCTGAGCATGGCAAGGGTATGGGCAAGGCCGAGATCGCTGCGCTCCTCGACACCCTCAGTGGTGCCGCTGCTAAGCCTGCGCCTGCCAAGCCTGCTGCTAAGCCCGAGGCCCCCGCTGCTGAGCCTGCTCCCGCGAAGGTGAAGCACATCGAGACGGTCGTCCCCGAGGATCGTCGCCCCAGCCTCAATATCAAGGGCTCCATCGCCACGGAGAAGAAGGCTGAAGCTAAGCCCGCCGCCAAGGCGAAGGCCGAGCCTAAGCCAAAGCCCGCTCCTACCCCTAAGGCCGAGGCTCCTGCACCCGAAGTGAAGCCCGAGCCCAAGGTAGAGGTCAAGCCTGAACCCAAGCCCGAGCCTGCTCCTGCACCTGCTCCTAAGGTCGAAGCTCCCGCCCCTAAGGCTGAGCCTAAGCCCGCTCCTGCTCCCGAGCCTGCCCCTGCAGCGCCCGAGGTAAAGCCCGAGCCCAAGGCTGCTCCCGCTGCAGAGGAGCCCACGGTGCGTGAGCCCGAGATCTATCGCCCTTCGACTCCAAGTGCAGGGATCAGCTTCAACGTAGTAGGTAAGATCGACCTCTCTTCGATCAACGATAATACGCGCCCCGCCAAGAAGTCCGCTGCCGACAAGGGTCGTAAGCGCACCCGTATCGGTAAGGGTCCCGTTGATGTCAAGGCCGAAGCCGCTAAGGTGACGGATAATGGCACGAAGAAGCCCGGACAGCGCAACGGCAATGCCGGCGCAGGTCGCTCCGCAGACCCCAACAACCGCGGTGGTCGTGGCAATGCTCAGCAGGGTGCTGCCGAGCAGAAGACCGGTCGTAAGGCCAAGCGTCAGAGCCAGCAGCCCCAGAAGGCTGTCGTCACTGACGAAGATGTACAGCGCCAGGTCAAGGAGACACTTGCTCGTCTGACGGGTAAGAATCAGCAGGGTGCTAAGTCCGCTAAGTACCGTAAGGACAAGCGTGACGCCGCTCGCTCTGCAGCTCTCGACGCTCAGGAGCGTAGCGAAGCCGAAAGCCGTACGCTGAAGCTCACTGAGTTCGTGACGGTGAGTGACCTCGCAAATCTCATGGACGTCCCCGTGACGCAGGTCATCGCTACCTGTATGAGCATCGGTTTGATGGTGTCTATCAATATGCGCCTCGACGCTGAGACCATCGAGATGGTCGCAGAAGAATTCGGCTACAAGACCGACTTCGTCAGCGCTGAGGTCGTCGAAGCCATCACGCAGGAAGAAGAGGCCGATGACGAAGCTGACCTCATCAGCCGTCCTCCTATCGTCACCGTCATGGGTCACGTCGACCACGGTAAGACGTCGCTCCTCGACCGCCTGCGCAATACCAACGTCATCGCTGGCGAAGCAGGGGGGATCACCCAGCACATCGGTGCTTACAGCATCCGCTTCAAGGACGGTAAGCGTATTACCTTCCTTGATACGCCAGGTCACGAAGCCTTCACCGCTATGCGTGCTCGTGGGGCAAAGGTCACGGACATCGCTATCATCATCGTTGCCGCTGACGACGACGTGATGCCTCAGACGAAGGAAGCTATCAACCATGCTGCCGCCGCTGGTGTGCCCATGGTCTTCGCGATCAATAAGATCGATAAGCCCGCCGCTAATCCCGATCGTATCCGTGAGCAGCTCGCTGCTATGAACTACCTCGTCGAGGAATGGGGCGGTAAGTACCAGTGTCAGGAGATCTCCGCTAAGCAGGGCATCAACATCGATGAGCTGCTGGAGAAGGTCCTCCTCGAAGCTGAGCTTCTTGAGCTCAAGGCCAATCCCAAGCGCCGTGCTGTCGGCTCCGTTATCGAGTCTTCGCTCGACAAGGGCCGTGGTTATGTGGCTACCGTCCTCGTGCAGAATGGTACGCTCTCGCAGGGTGACGTCGTCCTCTCAGGTACGCACTATGGCCGTGTGAAGGCTATGTTCAACGAGCGTAACCAGAAGGTCGAGAAGGCTGGTCCCAGCGAACCCGTTCTGATCCTTGGCTTGGACGGTGCACCTACCGCAGGTGAGACCTTCAACGTCATGGAGACCGAGCAGGAAGCGCGTAGCATCGCCAGCAAGCGTGAGCAGCTCAAGCGTGAGCAGGACAACCGCACGAAGAAGGGTCTTACCCTTGACGAACTCGCTCGTCGTCGTGCTCTGGGCAACTTCCAGGAGCTCAATGTCATCATCAAGGGTGACGTGGACGGCTCTATTGAAGCGCTCTCCGACTCGCTCATCCGCCTCTCTACGGAGGAAATTCAGGTCAACGTCATCCACAAGGGCGTCGGTCAGATCTCCGAGAGCGACGTCGTGCTCGCCTCTGCTTCTTCGGCTATCATCCTGGGCTTCCAGGTGCGTCCCAGCCAGGCCGCTCGTCGTCTGGCAGACCGTGAGGGCGTAGAGATCCGTACTTACTCGATCATCTACGACACCATCGAAGACATCAAGTCCGCTATGGAAGGGATGCTTTCGCCCGAAATCAAGGAGAATGTCGTGGCCAACCTCGAGGTCCAGCAGACCTTCAAGATCACCAAGGTCGGTACCATCGCCGGCTGTATGGTTGTCGAAGGGAAGATCAAGCGCAACAACAAGATCCGCCTCATCCGCGATGGTATCGTCAAGTACCAGGGCGAGCTCGGCTCTCTCAAGCGCTACAAGGACGATGCTAAGGAAGTCGTCATGGGTCAGGATTGCGGTCTGAATATCGATGGCTACAACGATATTATGGTCGGTGACATCATCGAGGCCTACGAAGAAATCGAGATCAAGAAGACCCTCGACTAAGTCGCGATCGACTTCACTCACGATATACCAATAGACATTACGCCCCAGGCCGCTTCGGCAGCCTGGGGCGTAATGCGTTTCTATGTTATCGGCGAGAGGGCTTTTGCGACCAGTACTGGTCGCTGGATTGACCAGTACTGGTTGGTTATAGCGACCAGTACTGCTTCGCGTCGTGACCAGTACTGGTCAGATGAGTAACCAGTACTGCTCACCGTGATGACCAATATAGGTGTATAGCTCTTACTTGCATAGATTCATACCGCTAGTGTGATTCAGAGACAGAGGTCTTCTATTGGATAGCTGTCAATTCCTTGCGATTGGATATGCAGGAGGCGATTCAAGAACTCTGCAGTGGGGCGCAGTTCTCTCTTGGTGTACTGGTTGATATGCCTAGTAAATAGTACTAATGTCCCGACAAGCGCTGTCTGCGTGATCTCGGGGGCAATGTGCTCGTGAGAATCGATGAGCCCTGTGATCTTGTATAGTTCTCCGCAATAGGTGTTGCAGACTTGCTTAAGTGCATACCCCATCCAGATCCACCCTCGCTCCTCCGCTTCTTTGCCAAAGTACGCTGCTGATTCTTTGTTCTTTACTATGATGAGCTTAGGCTGAATAATCTCCTCTATCGTATGCATAGTGAGGTTGAGCTGGTCAACGATAAATCTAATGCCTTCTGGCTGGCTGAGT
>ERZ1674249.283-NODE-285-length-6728-cov-8.273340_pt1 | contig 6728 bp, 5 predicted proteins | sample MGYA00581198_ERZ1674249 | MGnify/ENA primary metagenome ERZ1674249 (study PRJEB41354, sample SAMEA4873349) | human saliva metagenome | biome: human-associated habitat [ENVO:00009003]; feature: mouth environment [ENVO:08000002]; material: saliva material...
CAAAAAACGACCTACGGTAGGTCGTCGATGCGACCCACGGTAGGTCGTCATCACGACCCACAGTAGGTTTTTTCGGCGACCTACCGTGGATCGTTTTTTACCCCTCCCCAGCCCGCATTCTAAGCGGGATGGAATTGCCCCTTCACGTTCGACCGAAAGCTTCGACTTTTTCCCCTCGGGGAGGAGCTGGAGATTCGGCGGGGAAGGGAAAACGCCGCTTGAGGCACAGAGCCTTAGCCCTTCGTCTGGAGTTTCGATCCTTTCTACTGTGGATCGTCTAGGCGTAAGATGCTGGTACACGCTTTTTTCGTATATTTGTCCCCGACTTTTGTGGGGGAGTACATCGCTTGATGTCCACTTTAACTGAGTCAACAAGCCATGTGCTCCGCTATAGGAGTGCTCGTGTGTAATTCATAGTAAGTTTAACAAATGGAAAATTTGAAAGAGATCAAGCCCATCGCGGACTTCAACTGGGATGAGTTTGAGAAGGGAGAGGTAGCGTGCTCTGCTTCTCGTCAGGAGCAGGAAGCCGCTTATGATGGCACCCTGAACAACGTTAAGGATCAGGAGATCGTCATCGGTACGGTTACCAAGATTGGTAAGCGCGAAGTACTCGTCAACATCGGCTTCAAGAGCGAAGGTGCGATCAACTCAGCTGAGTTCCGCTACAACCCTGAGCTCCAGGTAGGCGACAAGGTCGAGGTCTTCATCGAATCACAGGAAGACAAGAAGGGACAGCTCGTCCTCTCACACCGTCAGGCACGCGTCGCTCGCTCATGGGATCGTATCAACGAAGCCCTCGAGAAGGACGAAGTGGTACGTGGCTACGTCAAGTGCCGCACGAAGGGTGGTATGATCGTCGATATCTTCGGTATCGAGGCCTTCCTCCCCGGCTCACAGATCGACGTCCGTCCTATCCGCGACTACGATGCTTATGTCGACAAGACTATGGAGTTCAAGATCGTCAAGATCAACCAGGACTTCAAGAACGTCGTCGTATCGCATAAGATCCTCATCGAAGCTGAACTCGAAGCTCAGAAGGCTGAGATCATCAGCAAGCTTGAGAAGGGTCAGGTCCTCGAAGGGGTCGTCAAGAACATCACCTCTTACGGTGCCTTCATCGACCTCGGTGGTATCGATGGTCTCGTCCACATCACCGACCTCTCTTGGGGCCGTGTATCTCACCCCAGCGAAGTTGTTAGCCTCGACCAGAAGCTCAACGTCGTTATCCTCGAGTTCGACGAAGCTAAGAAGCGTATTGCTCTTGGTATCAAGCAGCTCCAGCCACATCCCTGGGATAGCCTCGACCCTAACCTCAAGGTGGGCGACAAGATCAAGGGTAAGGTCGTTGTCCTCGCTGACTACGGTGCATTCATCGAAGTTGCTCCTGGCGTAGAAGGTCTCGTCCACATCTCTGAAATGTCTTGGACGCAGCACGTCCGCTCGGCTCAGGAACTCCTGAAGGTCGGCGACGAAGTCGAAGCTGTCATCCTCTCTCTCGACCGCGAAGAGCGTAAGATGAGCCTCGGTCTCAAGCAGCTCAAGGAAGATCCATGGGAAAACATCGACAAGCGCTTCCCCATCGGCTCTCGCCACACGGCTAAGGTCCGCAACTTCACCAACTTCGGTGTCTTCGTAGAGATCGAAGAAGGTATCGATGGTCTTGTACACATCTCCGACCTCTCTTGGACGAAGAAGATCAAGCACCCCAACGAGTTCACGGAAGTCGGTGCTCCTCTGGAGATCGTCGTCCTCGAAATCGACAAGGAAAACCGTCGTCTCTCTCTCGGCCACAAGCAGCTTGAAGAGAACCCCTGGAACGCCTTCGAAGCTGACTACCGCGTAGGTACAATCCACGAAGGTACGATCCGCGAATTCGTAGAGAAGGGCGCTGTCATCTCTCTCCCCGAAGGTATCGAAGCATTCGCTACGCCTAAGCACCTGGTCAAGGCCGATGGTACACAGGCTGTCAAGGGCGAAACGCTCCCCTTCAAGGTCATCGAATTCAACAAGGATTCTCGCCGCATCATCGTCTCTCACAGCCGCACCTTCGAAGACGAAGCTAAGGCTGAAGCTCGTGCAAGCGAGCGTGCAGAGCGCGCTGAGCGTCAGGCTCGCCACCAGGATGCTGCCGCTGCCGTCGCTGCTACCAACGCTGCTACGGAGAAGGCTACCCTCGGTGACCTCGATGCACTGGCTGCCCTCAAGGAAAAGCTCTCCTAAGAGACGCTTCGCATAGCCTACTCGTGAGGTAGGTGCAAAACAACGGACGCCCCGTCTTCCACTGTGGAAGGCGGGGCGTCTTCTTTATATCTCTGGGCGCTTAGGCCTATCGCTTCTGAGTCGCAGTGCGCTTGCGGGAGATATGGGCAGTGCCGCACTCGGCATCCTTGTCATAGCTCAGGCGAGCAAAGACGGGATAGTGGTCGGAGGGAGCGCGACGCACGTGCTTCTTCAGGCGCACCTCGGCGGGGGCTTGGCTGCTCCCCTCTTCGGTAGCGTCCTCACGCTCCGTCCAGTAGCTATCGGTACGCACGGCATAGCGCAAGACACGGTAGTTAGGTGAGACGAAGATATGGTCGATACGGCTCGGCGTCTTCAGCTCGGTGTCGAAGGCATTGAACGTCCCGTTGGGTGCCAGCTTTCGCTCGGCGATAGCATACGAATCGCGAAGGAGGGCTGTCGAGGTCAGTAGGCCATAGACCTCATCGGTCTGGTCGACATTGAAGTCCCCCGTGAGGATGTGAGAGGCACCCGCGGGCACGAGACTCCGGATACGGCTCATGACAAGGCGAGCGGACTCCATACGCGCCCGACGCCCGACGTGGTCGAGGTGGAGATTGAAGAAGTACAGACGCTGATGAGTGCGCAGGTCTTCAAATTCGCCCCACGTACAGATACGAATGCAGGCAGCATCCCAGCCGAGGGCGGGGCGGTCGGGCGTCTCGCTGAGCCAGAAGTTCCCCGAGCGGATCTTCTTCAAGCGCCCCTTGTGGTAGAAGATGGCGGAGTACTCGCCTTCCTCATGCCCATCATCACGGGCGACACCGATATAGTCATATTCGGGGAGCCCTTTCAGAAGGTCGTGGATCTGCCCAACCTTCGCCTCCTGCGTGCCGAAAATATCGGGGCTTTCGTAGGAGAGGATTTCGCAGATGACGGGGCAGCGCTGGCTCCAGCCATTGCCCTGCTTAGCGTCGGATTCATTCTGGTAGCGGACGTTGTACGTGCCGACGAGAAGCTCTTGGGCCTGCACGCCGAGGACGGCGACAAGGCTAAGAGCGAGGGTGAATAGTCGCTTCATGCTGATTGATTCATGTATTCAGTGTGTATCTATACAAATATACGCCATTCACCAGACTGCTCTGCGACCCGCTCCTCCGATGCGAGAGCGGGGGTAAGCTATGCAGGGACGTATGACAACCTATATTGGTCACTGAGTCGACCTATATAGGTCCACGTCACGACCAATATAGGTTCGCACACCGACCAATAGTGGTTCACCCGCTGACCAATATAGGTTCATACTCCGATCCAATAGTGGTTCATACCACGAACCCATAGTACTTCCACCGCAAACCAATAGTGGTCGAAATAGAGAAGCTATATTAGTGCGCGCTCCGTCCCAAGTAAGTCACTGAAATATAGCGAGCTAATCAGAGCGCCTTTATTCCACCCTTCTTCACACCACCAGCGAGGTACGAGCAGGCGTAACTCTCCGAGCGAGGAAGTCGTACCTCCCGCCCCTCCTCCCCCACCCTACAAGAGCACGCGGGATGGGCTAAAGTCTGGATAACCACAAGAATAGTCGTACCTTTGCGCCCAAGAATAGATAACTGATGTCGACAACACCTCATCCCTCCCCCCTCATCCCATCGGCAGCACGTGCCGGCCTGACCTTCGGGCTCATCCTCGTCGTGATGTACACCGCCCGTATACTGAGCTTACAGGTCCCCCTCCTGCAGATTCTCTACTTCTTCGGGGTCATCATCGTGCCCATCGTGGCCTATCGTGGTGCCCGAGCTTATCGAGATTACTTCTACCCTACGGGGCCCTTCAAGGCTGGTCAAGGCTTCAGCTATGTCGTCCTCCTGCACGTCTTCGGCGGTATCTTGGCCTTCATCCCCCAGTACTTCTACTTCCGCTATGCGATGCCTACGCTCCTGGCGGCTTGGGAAGAAGCCCTACGCACGACGCCAGGAGCGACCGCTCAGATGCGTGAGATGATCCTGCAGATGCAGGGTATCACCCTCTGGCAGTGGCTCTGGACGGACTATTGCCTGACGATCATCCTGGGCGGGATCTGGGGCCTCATCACGGGGCTCATCCTACGTCGCAAATAAGATAGATACATGGACATCTCTGTCGTAATACCCCTATATAACGAAGCCGAATCCCTGCCCGAGCTCGAGGCATGGATCCGACGCGTGATGGAGGAGCATGGCTTCTCCTACGAGATCATCTTCATCAACGATGGTAGCACGGACGACTCCTGGCGCATCATCCAGGAGCTTCGCGAGAAGAATCCCTATGTGCGGGGCGTGAAGTTCCGCCGCAACTATGGGAAGTCCCCCGGTCTGCAGTGCGGCTTTGCCCGCACCCAAGGCGACGTGGTCATCACGATGGACGCTGACCTGCAGGACAGCCCCGACGAGATCCCTGGCCTCTACCACATGGTGAAGGAGGAGGGCTACGATCTAGTCAGCGGCTGGAAGCAGAAGCGCTACGACCCCGTCCTCAGCAAGAACCTCCCCTCCAAGCTCTTCAACGCTACGGCGCGTAAGCTCTCGGGCATCGACAACCTGCACGACTTCAACTGCGGGCTCAAGGCCTATCGCTCCGAGGTCGTCAAGAGCATCGAGATCTACAACGATATGCACCGCTACATCCCCTATATGGCGAAGGTGGCGGGCTTCTCACGCATCGGCGAGAAGGTCGTACAGCATCAGGCGCGTAAGTACGGCACGAGTAAGTTCGGCCTCAACCGCTTTGTCAATGGCTATCTCGACCTCATCACGCTGTGGTTCACCTCGACCTTCGGCCGCAAGCCTATGCACTTCTTCGGGCTCGGCGGGAGCCTGATGTTCATCATCGGCTTCCTCGCGCTGGCCGTCGTCCTGTGCAGTAAGCTCTTCCACATCTGGACGGGCACGCCTGCACCGCTCGTCACGGACCGCCCCTACTTCTTCATCGCACTCACGGCGATGGTCATCGGGACGCAGCTCTTCCTCTCGGGCTTTGTCGCAGAGCTGCTGGCACGTCAGTCGCAGGACCGCAACGACTACAAGATCGACGAAGAAATCTAACTCCACATACACACACGCTATGCACCACCTACGCCACGTAGTGCTGGCTGCTGCCCTTCTCCTCGGCTTCGGCTCGTGCCAGAAGTCTGGGAGCGGTAGCGAAGGCGACTACACCAAGCTCACGGGGGAGGTCTTCACGACGACCTTCTCCATCCAGTACAATGCCCAGAAGGACTATTCGGAGGCCGTCGACTCGACCTTCCATGCCTTCAGCCACTCGCTCAATCCCTTCGACTCCACGAGCCTCATCTCAGCGATCAACCGCAATGAGTCGCAGCTCATGGACTCGATGCTGCGCGAGGTCTTCCTGCAGTCCGTCGTCATCTCGCGCCACACAGGTGGGAGCTATGACGTGACCTGCGCCCCACTCATCAACCTCTGGGGCTTCGGCTTCGAGAAGAAGAAGACCGACAGCGTCACCCCCGAAGCCATCGACAGCGTCCGCGCCTTCGTGGGCTTCGACAAGGTTCACCTCGACGGTATGCGCATGATCAAGGAGGACCCCCGCATGAAGATGGACTTCTCCTCCATCTCCAAGGGCTACTGCTCCGACCTCGTGGCACGTATGCTCAAGCGCCGTGGCGTGACGAGCTACCTCGTCGAGCTCGGCGGGGAGATCGCCTTCGAGGGCACCAACTCTCGAGGTGAGAGCTGGGTCATCGGCGTCGACAAGCCCATCGCAGACCCTGCGGGCGTCATCAATGACTTCCAGGTGCGCGTACAGCTTCCCCGTACCGCTGGCGGGCTGGCGACCTCGGGCAACTACCGCAACTTCAAGGTCGTGAATGGCAAGAAGATCGCCCATACCATCGACCCACACACGGGCTATCCCATCCAGACGGATGTGCTGAGTGCCACGATCATCGCCCCCACGTGTATGCTCGCTGATGGGCTGGCGACCGCCTGCATGACCCGCACGGCAGCCGACGTCCCCGCACTGATACAGAACTTCCCTGGGGTCGAATACATGCTCATCCTCGGCGACGAGAAGACGGGCTTCCGCACGGTGATGTCCCCCGGCTTTGAGCGCCTCGTCCTCCCCGACTAATCCTCTGTAGTAGGTTAAGGGGGATGGACTCTTCTGTATTAGGAGTTTATGTGGCTTGTGATAAGTAGATCTTTAGTTACCTTTGTGATGCAGTCGCCTCAGTAAAGAGGCAGATTTCACTAAATACTACAATAAGAAATGAAGAAAGAAATTATTGCTCTTTACGGAGATCAGAACACAGGTAAGACCACAACACTCAAACGCTTGATAGAGCGTTTGGGAGGAAAGGAAAAAGGAGATGATCCAGTCGCGATTAATGACTATAACCATGGGGGAAAGAGGATAGTCGTAGCTCCTGCAGGAGATAACGGAGAAGTTGTTAGGAAGAACATTGACTTCTTCAAAGAGGTAAAGGGTGATATTCTTGTTATAGC
>ERZ1674249.317-NODE-319-length-6067-cov-3.145376_pt1 | contig 6067 bp, 4 predicted proteins | sample MGYA00581198_ERZ1674249 | MGnify/ENA primary metagenome ERZ1674249 (study PRJEB41354, sample SAMEA4873349) | human saliva metagenome | biome: human-associated habitat [ENVO:00009003]; feature: mouth environment [ENVO:08000002]; material: saliva material...
CTTGTCCGCGCTTACTGCCAAAAAACTGAAAGCAGGCGAATCCGTAACGTTGAAAAACTTGAATATTCAAGCCCTGCTGCCTAAAGATAGCAAGTCCTTCCAACTAAAAGGCTCGCTGACAACGCCGCCTTGCAGCGAAAACGTGACTTGGGTTGTCTTAAAAACTCCGGTTCAAGCTGATGCGGCGCAGTTTAAAGCCATGCGCGACATTATCGGCGGCGAAAACAACCGTCCCGTACAACCTTTGAACGACCGCGAAGTCAATGAAGACAAATAACTTCTAAGGCCGTCTGAAAACAAAAAAGCACCCGGAAACGGGTGCTTTTTCAATCACATCAATCAGGCTTTTTTGTTACCCAACGCAGCTTTCACAAACGCGCTGAACAAAGGATGGCCTTTGCGCGGATTGGAAGTAAATTCCGGATGGAACTGACACGCGAAGAACCAAGGATGATTTGGCAATTCGATGGTTTCAACCAAACGCTCGCGGCCTGCGGATACGCCGCCAATGACCAAACCGGCTTTTTCCAACTGAGGAACGTAGTTGTTGTTAACTTCGTAGCGGTGGCGATGGCGTTCACGGATGTGTTCGCTGCCGTAGATTTTGGCGGCGAGGCTGCCTGCTTTCAATTCAACCTCTTGCGCACCCAAACGCATGGTGCCGCCCAAATCGGCGGATTCGTCGCGGGTTTCGACGCTGCCGTCGGCGGTTTGCCATTCGTCAATCAGGGCGACGACAGGCGCGGCGCATTTCAAGTCAAACTCGGTAGAGTTCGCACCCTTCAAGCCTGCAACGTCGCGGGCGTATTCGATCAGGGCGATTTGCATGCCCAGGCAGATGCCCAAGTATGGTACGTTGTTTTCACGCGCATAGCGTACGGCGGCAATTTTGCCTTCTACGCCGCGTGAACCGAAACCGCCCGGCACCAAAATCGCATCCATGTCTTTGAGCATGGAAACGTCGCCATTGCCCTTCTCGATGCTTTCGCTGTCGACAAAGGTAATTTGTACATCGGTTTCAGTGTGAATACCGGCGTGTTTCAGGGCTTCGATCAATGATTTGTAGGACTCGGTCAAATCAACGTATTTACCGACCATTGCGATTTTGACGGTGTGTTTCGGATTTTGAATCGCGTGAACGATTTTCTTCCATTCGGTCAAATCGGCTTGTTTGACATTCAGTTGGAGTTGCTCGGTAATGATGTTGTCGATGCCTTGGTTGTGCAGCATTTCAGGGCATTCGTAAATGCTGTCCACATCGTAGCTGCCCACGATGGCGCGTTCTTCAACATTACAGAACAGGGCAATCTTACGGCGCTCGTCCGCAGGCATTTCTCTGTCCATACGGCAGATCAGGATGTCGGGTTGCAAACCGATGCTCAACATTTCTTTAACGGTATGCTGGGTCGGCTTGGTTTTGATTTCGCCGGCGGCGGCAATGTAAGGAACATAGCTCAGGTGGGCAAACAATGTATTGTTGCGGCCAAGCTGGCTGCGCATTTGGCGGATAGCCTCCAAGAAAGGCAACGATTCGATATCGCCGACTGTGCCGCCGATTTCGACAATCGCCACATCATAACCGGCCGCGCCTTCGTGGATGCGGCGTTTGATTTCATCGGTAATATGCGGAATCACTTGTACGGTACCGCCCAAATAGTCGCCTCGGCGCTCTTTGGCAATCACGTTTTCATAGACTTGGCCGGTACTGAAGCTGTTGCGGCGGGTCATGGTAGCGTTGATGAAACGCTCGTAGTGACCAAGGTCAAGGTCGGTTTCCGCGCCGTCATCGGTCACGAATACTTCGCCGTGTTGAAACGGGCTCATGGTACCCGGGTCAACGTTGATATACGGGTCGAGCTTAAGCATGGTCACGTTCAAGCCACGCGACTCGAGAATAGTAGCAATAGAAGCGGCGGCGATACCTTTACCCAAAGAAGATACAACGCCGCCGGTTACGAAAATAAATTTAGTCATGATGTGATACCCATGTTGGAATGTGTGATTTTAACTTGAAGCAGCATATTCTGGCAAACGGCAAAAGCTTCAGGCCGTCTGAAAACAGCGTTTTCAGACGGCCTTATCATACTGATTCTGTATATCAGCGCAGCTCGCGGCGCAGGATTTTACCGACGTTGGATTTTGGCAACTCGTCGCGGAATTCGATATCTTTCGGCACTTTATAAGCGGTCAGTTCTTTGCGGCAGAAATCGATCAGCTCTTCCTTGGTCAAAGACGGGTCTTTGCGTACGACGAAAACTTTAATCGCTTCGCCGGTTTTCTCGCTTGCCACGCCGATACAGGCGACTTCCAAGACTTTGTCGTTGCTGGCCACCACTTCTTCGATTTCGTTCGGATATACATTGAAACCGGATACCACAATCAAATCTTTTTTGCGGTCCACCAGCTTCAGCCAGCCTTTTTCATCCATCACGGCAATATCGCCGGTCTCCAAAAAGCCGCGTGCATCGATTGCTTTGGCGGTTTCCTCCGGACGGTTCCAATAACCTTTCATCACTTGCGGGCCGCGCACCCACAATTCGCCCGGCTGTCCGATAGGCACTTCTTTGCCGTCCGCATCGCGTAATTCGACTTCGGTCGAAGGAACCGGCAAACCGATACCGCCGCTGTAAGCCTCGATATTCAAAGGATTGCAACATACGCCCGGGCTGGCTTCGGTCAAACCGTAAGCTTCCACAATCGGCGTACCGGTGATTTTTTTCCATTTTTCCGCCACGGCTTTTTGCGTTGCCATACCGCCGCCCAAAGTCAGCTTCAAACGGGAAAAATCGACTTCGGCAAAATCCGGACGGTTGACCATCGCATTAAACAAGGTATTCACACCGATGAACACGCTAATCGGCTCTTTTTTCAATTCACCGATAAACCCCTTCATGTCGCGCGGGTTGGTAATCAGGATGATTTTGGAACCGGTATTCGCAAAAATCATCAGGTTTACCGTCAAGGCAAAGATATGATAAAGCGGCAACGCGGCAATAACCGTTTCTTCGCCTTCGCGCAGGCTGTTTCTAATCCATTCTTTTGCCTGCAACATATTGGCGCAGATATTGCCGTGGCTGAGGACGGCGCCTTTCGCCAAGCCGGTCGTGCCGCCAGTATATTGCAGCAAGGCTGTATCATCGCGCGTCAATTCGACAGGTTTGAACGTATTTGCCGCACCTTGCTTCAAGGCCGTCTGAAAAGTTACGGTATTGGGAATGCGGTATTCCGGCACCATTTTTTTCACTTTGCGGATGACGAAGTTCATCAACGCGCCTTTAATCATGCCGAACATTTCGCCGACCGATGCGACAATCACATGTTTGATTTGCGTACGCGGCAACACCAGCTCCAGCGTATTGGCAAAGTTTTCCAACACGACAATCGTTGTCGTGCCGCTGTCTTTCAACTGATGCTCCAACTCGCGCGGCGTATAAAGCGGATTGGTATTCACTGCCACCAAGCCTGCCTGCAAAATACCGAAAAGCGCAATCGGATATTGCAAAACGTTCGGCATCATAATCGCCACACGCTCACCACGCGGCAGTTTCAATACGTTTTGCAGGTAAGACGCAAAATCCGTTGCCAACTTGCCCACTTCGGCATAAGTCAGCGTTTTGCCCATGTTTTGAAAAGCAGGTTTATCTGAGAATTTCTCAACACTTTGACGGAATACGTCGCTGATGGAGCTGTATTGCGTGATGTCGATTTCGGCATTGACGCCTTGTTCGTAGCTTTTGAGCCAGAATTTTTCCATGTTGATTCAGTCTTTGTTTTAGTCGTTTTTAGAATGGAGGCCGTCTGAAAGGCTTAATTTAATCCGCCGCTTCGTTTTCAGACGGCCCTTGTGTTAAGCAGTAATAATGACAGGCTTGTCGGTGGACATGATGATACCGCCGCCCAAGCACACATCGCCGTCGTACAGCACGGCGGATTGGCCGGGCGTTACCGCCCATTGCGGCTCATCAAAGACAAGCTCGATGGTTTCATCATCCAAGTAACGCAACGTACAAGGCGCGTCAGCCATACGGTAGCGCGTTTTGCAGGTATATCGGCCTTCTTTCGGGCGTTCGGGCAATGTGAAACTCAAATCGTTCATCATCAGGCTTTGCGTATAAAGCAAAGGATGGTCATGGCCTTGGACGACAATCAGTTCGTTTTTGGTCAAATCCTTGGCCGCAACAAACCACGGCTCGCCTGCGCCGCCGATACCCAAGCCTTTGCGTTGGCCCAGCGTGTAAAACATCAAGCCGACGTGTTCGCCGACTACTTTGCCTTCAGGGGTAACCATTTTGCCATTATTGGTCGGCAGGTATTTTTGCAGAAATTCGCGGAACGGGCGTTCGCCGATAAAGCAAATACCGGTACTGTCTTTTTTGGTTGCAGTCGGTAATTTGAATTCTTCGGCAAGACGGCGGACTTCAGGCTTCTCCAACTCGCCCAATGGGAAAATCGCGCGCTCGAGTTGGAAAGGCTTGAGGCGGTACAGGAAATAGCTTTGGTCTTTGTTTTGATCCAAGCCTTTGAGCAGGTAATGCACGCCGTTGCGAACTTCTTTACGGGCATAGTGTCCGGTGGCAATGGTATCGGCGCCCTGCTCTATGGCGTAGTCCAAAAAGCATTTGAATTTGATTTCGGCATTGCACAAGACATCCGGATTCGGCGTGCGGCCTGCGCTGTATTCTTTGAGGAAATAGGCAAATACGTTGTCTTTATATTGCGCAGCAAAATTGACGATGTCGATATCGATTCCGATGATATCGGCAACGGCAATGGCATCAAAGGAGTCTTGTTTGATGCTGCAATATTCGTCGTTGTCGTCATCTTCCCAGTTCTGCATGAACACGCCGCTGATTTGATGGCCTTGCTGTTTGAGCAGGGCCGCGGTAACGGATGAATCGACGCCGCCGGAGAGGCCGACGATGATGTTTGCTGGTGTGTTGTGAGTATTCATGAGGGGAATGTGGGTTTCAAATACATTTTTTAAAGCGTGATTTTAGCACATTTTGATTTGACGACAGAAAAGGCCGTCTGCAAGCCCAATGACTTTCAGACGGCCTTTATATGCAAATTCAAGCAATTAGTGCTGATGTGCGCCACCGTGTGCGCCGTGGTCGTGCTGCATTTCAGCTTTAGGCGCGGTTTTCACTTCCAGCTCGACAGTTTGAGGTTTGGCGTTTTTGAATTTCAAGGTTACAGGCACTTTTTCGCCTTCTTTCAATTGTTGTTTCAGACCCATGAACATAACGTGGTAGCTGCCCGGTTTCAGCTCGGTTACGCCTTTTGCAGCCAAAGGCACGCCGCCTTTAACTTCGCGCATACGCATAACGCCGTTGTCGTTAATATGGGTATGTACTTCAACGCGTTCTGCAACAGGGCTGCTGCCACCTACCAAGAAGTCTTGTTTAGCTTCATCGTTTTGGATTTTCATGAATGCGCCACCCATTTTCATACCTTCGACAGTGGCACGCGCCCAACCGTCTTCAATATGGATACCGGCTGCAGATACGGAAGTTGCCAAGCCTGCCAGAATCAGGGTTGCCATTAATTTTTTCATGTTTTGCTCCTTGTGTTTGCCAAATGGCTGGGATATACAGCCTTCATCTTACAACCAAAGGCCGTCTGAAAACTTTGATATAGATTAATTAATACTATCTAATCCTAACGAATTACCATATTACCACATTTTTAAGCAGTTAATGCAATAATCCAAACAATAAACAACATGAACAAAGCCATCAATTGCGCGGCCGAGCCGGCATCTTTGGCACGCTTGGCCAGCTCGTGTTTTTCAGTAGAAGTATGGTCAACGGCTGCTTCGACGGCGGTATTAAACAATTCGGTAATCAGTGAAATAAACGATGCGACAACAAGCACCATTTTGGTGACCGGGCCGAAATCAAGGAACAAAGCCAAGACAATTAAAATCAGGTTCAACCAAAAAACTTGGCGAAATGCGCTTTCATAACGGTACGCGGCAGCCAGTCCGTCTTTGGAATAACCAAACGCATTGATAATGCGCTTGATACCGTTTTTTCCTTTTTTCTCGGAAGCGTAGGAAGATGGTTTC